>OGZA01001255.1_pt1 | contig 17428 bp, 18 predicted proteins | sample 1576591 | NCBI WGS metagenome assembly OGZA01 (sample SAMEA3541565, study PRJEB24748) | human gut metagenome | biome: human gut; feature: human-associated habitat; material: faeces | place: China | collected 2012
GCCAGAAAGAAAAATACCAATACAGTATACTAACACATATATATGGAATTTAGAAAGATGGTAACAATAACCCTGTATACGAGACAGCAAAAGAGACACTGATGTATAGAACAGTCTTTTGGACTCTGTGGGAGAGGGAGAGGGTGGGAAGATTTGGGAGAATGGCAATGAAACACCGGCCATGCCCGCCCGGGACCGCACGCAGGCGATGGACCGGCTGTGCTGGTTCATCCGCTGCGGCCAGGAGGAAGACGGCGGGCATGCCCCCGCCCCGCTGCTGGATTGGGAGCAGGACCGCATGGCGATCGTCGCGGACGTAAACAAGGTGGCGGGCTGTGAAATACGCGCCTTGCCCTATCTGCACTGGTGGACTTTCATTGCGTGGTTCAACGGCATCGGCGAAGGACAACTCTCTACGCTGCTCGGCGTCCGGGACAAGCTGCGCAGAGGCAAAAAGCTGGAAAAATGGGAGCAGGAATATTACCGGGCGAACAAAGCGCGCGTTGAGCTGAAACGCCGCTATTCCGCCGAAGAGCTGTCCGAACAGGAACGGCTGAAAAAGATTTTGGGCGAGTGACCTTGCCAGGGCGCGGCATATGGCTTACAATGGAGAAAAAAGGAGTGTGAGCGGTATGTTTTGCCCGAATTGCGGTACGGATTGCAGAGAGGCAAAGTTCTGCCCGGAGTGCGGAACGGATCTGCGGGAGTGGAACGGGGCGGGCGGCGCGGCGCCTTCCGATGTTGGCGGCATAGCCGAATTTGCTGCCGCGTTCGACATTCCCATTGGAAGATATGACGGCACTTTCGGATATGTGGAGCTGCGTGAAGCAGAAATGCTCGTATATAAAAAGGTACTCTTTAAAACCTTGGAGACCGCCATACCGTATACCGACATCGCGGCCGTTGCGTACCAGAAAGCGGAGGGATTGGGCTCCGGCTTTCTTTCCGTCCGCTCCAGGCAGGAACGCTTCGTCCCCCTGGCGGACGGCTCAAACGCGGCCGGTGATAAAACGGCTCTGGTTTTTGGAAGCCAGGCGAACGTGCCAATGTTTCAGGTCTATCAGTGCCTGCATGCTTTTGCGGAGAGAAACCACATCGACTGCACGGCGGCGGACATACCGGACCAGATGGTTTCGTCCGGTGCCGAAACGCCGGCTCTTTCGGAGGGCGAGCCGGACGTGGACGCCTGCCCGGTGGACATGGGCGAGTATTTTGCGCGCTTCAACCCGAACAGAGTGGCGGCGGTCAAGGCGATCGTGCAGGAGACCGGCATGGATATGCGGCTGGCAAAAGAGCTTGTTGACCGGGAATTTGCGCACCGCCAGAAGACGCTGTACGCCGCACAGCCGGACGCCGCGATGCGCGATTTGAAACGGGCGCTGAACCCTAAAAAGGCGGAACGCGATGAGCGCAGAGCCGAGCTGGACAAACAGGGCGTTGTTTATTGCCCCAAATGCCTTTCCACCAGTATTACGGGAGATAAAAAAGGCTTCGGCATCGGGAAGGCTGTTGTGGGAGCGTCCCTGGCCGGAGGTCTCGGACTGATGGCCGGGAACATCCATGCGAAAAAAGTGCGGCTTACCTGCATGAAGTGTGGTTATCAGTGGATGGCCGGGAAAAAGTAGCTTTAAGCTGTATAATAAAAGATTAAGGCACACCATTTGACCGGTGTGCCTTTTCCTTTGCTATTCTTCCACGTATTCCATGATGTCGCCGGGTTGGCAGTTGAGCGCCTTGCAAATTTTATCTATTGCGCCAATTGGAAACTCTTTTACAGTTCCCAGGCAAATGGCTGATATGGTTGGCGGCCGGATTCCTGTCATGTCGGCAAGCTGTTTTTGGGTCATGCCCCGTTCCGCCAAAAGAACCTTTAACCGAAACTTTATAGGCACATGCTCATCTCCTTTGATTACATTATAATACGAAATCCGTTATATATCAATACGCAAAAAGTAAAATTAAATACGCAAAACGTATTGACAATTACGCTAAACGTAATATAGTTAAATCATGGAGTTAAGCAGAGGGCAGAAAGGAGCTGCCCATGAAGTTCAGAGAATGGCAAACACTTTCCAAAGAACAGCAAAAAGCCTACTTTGAAGCATACAAGAAAGCGGCTACCTGCTCGAACAAGTAGCCGCCACATAGCAAGAACGTAACCCGTAAATAAAACGCCCTCTTGCTTAACTCCATTATATTCAAAAGAATCAAAAATGTAAAGGGGTTTTCACTATGCAAAGTAAGACAACTATAAATCTAAGCGAGCTGGACGAACTCCGCTATCGCTTACAGTGCGGAGCCAATGCTGTAAACGCAATCCATGAGGCAATGGTAAACGGCGCTCGCACCGCAGAGTCGTGGCTTGACGCGCTTTTCGCCGCTTGCCTTTTCTTGAATGATATTCATGAAGATTTTCGCCAACTGATCGACGGTCCGGAGAAAGGAGAAACAAAATGAACGAATTACAGATTTTCAGCAATCCCGCTTTTGGAGAAATTCGCACACTGGAGGAACACGGTAAGCCGCTGTTTTGTGGCAGCGACGTGGCTAAAGCACTTGGTTATACAAACCCAAATAAGGCGGTTAACGACCATTGTCGGGCTATAACGAAACGTTCTACCCCTATCAGTGGAAAGATGCAATATATTAACTTCATCCCCGAGGGCGACGTTTACCGCCTTATCACGCACAGCAAGCTGCCCGCAGCCGAGCAGTTTGAGCATTGGGTGTTTGATGAAGTGCTGCCCGCCTTGCGCCAAAACGGTACATACTCCGTCACCCCGGAAAAGAAAGCCATTGCGGAGGCGAAGCTGAACAACAGCCGCGCACGGCTGGCTTCTATGTGGCTCAAGGTCGGCGCACTCACTACCCCGGAATATAAACAGGTTTGTGCCAGCTATGCAAGCGCGGCCCTTTCCGGTGGGAAAGAAGTAATCGCACTGCCTGAAGCGCACGAAAAGCTTTATACTGCCACAGAAGTCGGCGCAATGTTCGGCGTAAGCAGCCAGCGAATCGGGCTTTTTTCCACGGAACACGCCCTAAAGACGGACGAGTTCGGCAAATGGTTCTACGACAAAAGCCGTTATTCCAATAAACAGGTACAAACATTCAAGTACAACGAAAAGGCAGTTAAACGGTTTGCTGAGCTGCTGAACAAGCAAACCGCATAAAAAATAATTTTGTAGTCAGCCTCGGCCCATACGGGCCGGGGTTTTCTTATACCCATTTTCAGGAGGTGGCGCAATTTGGCCGATGGGAAAGTAACCATAACCACCGCGCTGGACAACAGCGGACTTGAAAAGGGCCTGCGCCATGTCGAGGGGCGGCTGGGCGGCCTGAAAAGCGTCGTCACAAAGCTGGGCGCCGCCATCGCGGGCGCGTTTGCCGTTGGGCGCGTCATTCAGTTTGGGAAAGAGAGCGTGGACGCCGCGCGCGAGCTTTCCGACGCGCTGACCGGCCTGCAGAGCATTATGGACGGCCAGGGCCGCAGCTTCAGCCGGGCGCAGAAATTCATTGAGGCATACACGGCGGACGGCCTTGTACCGGCCACGAACGCCATCAACGCATACAAAAACCTTGCGCTGCGCGGGTATGACGACAGCCAGATCCAGCAGGTGATGACGGCGCTGAAGGACAGCGCGGCGTTTGGACGTCAGGCAAGCTATTCCATGGGCGAGGCCGTGCAGAGCGCCACGGAGGGCCTGAAAAACGAAAACAGCATCCTTGTGGACAACGCGGGCGTTACGAAAAACGTTGCGAAAATGTGGGAGGAATACGCCGCGTCCATCGGCACGACGGCCAACAATCTGACACAGCAGCAGAAGATCCAGGCCGAGGTAAACGGCATCCTGGAAGAAAGCAGGTACCAGGCGGGCGACGCGGCAAAGGTGGCCGGGACTTTTTCCGGCCAGCTGATGCAGCTTTCCTTTCACTTCAACAATCTGAAAGTAGCCGTCGGCAACGCGATCATCCCGGTGGCGCAGAAGGTGCTCCCCGTTATCAACACCATCATCGCGGCGCTGACGCGGCTTGCAAACGCGTTCGCCACGGTGATGGGCGCGATCTTCGGCAAGGCGGCCGTGCAAGGCAGCGCGCTCGCCCGGCAGAACGACGCTGTTGCCGGGAGCGCCGCCGCCGGAGCCGCCGCTGAGAAAAAGCTGGCCGGGAGCACCAAGGCCGCGGGAAAAGCGGCCAAAAACGCGCTCGGCTCGTTTGACGAACTGAACGTTTTGCAGCAGGAGACCGCAAGCGCAGGCGGCGGCGCGTCAGGCGGCGTGGGAGGCGCCTCCGGCGCAAGTGCGCCGGTTTCCGCCGAGCTGCAGGTGGAGGATACCCTTTCGCCGCGGCTGCAGGCGATTGTGGACAAGGTGCAGGAGCTGCTTGCGCCGCTGCGGGACATAAACTTCGAGCCGCTTGCGGCGGCTTTCGCGCAGCTGAAGGAGGCCGCTGCGCCGCTGACGCAGACCCTTTTCGCAGGGCTGGAGTGGGCTTATTACAACCTTTTCGTGCCGCTGGCTGCGTGGACGGCAGAGGACGCGCTGCCCGCATTTCTGGACGTTCTTTCCGGCGCTCTGCGGGTGCTGAACAGCGTGCTTGCGGCGTTGGAGCCGCTGGGCACGTGGCTCTGGGAAAATTTCCTGCAGCCCATCGCGGAATGGACCGGCGGGCTTATTGTTTCGGCCCTGGAGGGGCTCGCCGCCGGATTGAACGGCGTTTCCGACTGGATCAATGAAAACCAGGGGCTGGTCCAGGGGATGACCCTGACGGCCGGCGCTTTCATGGCTGTTTGGGAAGCCGCCACGATCGGAAGCTGGCTCATCAATGCGGGCGGGCTTGTCGGCATGCTGGGGCAGATCACTGCGGCTGTAAAGGCGGGGACGATTGCGAAAATAGCGGACAAGGCAGTCGATCTGCAGATTATTGCCCTGTACGCGGGAGATTTTGTCCGATCGGTCGCAGGTGCAGTGGCGTCTCTTGCCACTGGTACCGCAGCGTGGTTGGCGAATACGGCAGCAAAAGTGGCCTCGACAGCGGCTGAGTGGGCTCAAATCGCGGCAACTACTGCATGGAATGCAATTTGTGCGGTGGCAACCACGGTTACCACTGCATTTGGTGCGGCCGTCGCGTTCCTTACCTCCCCCATTGGGCTGGTGATTGTTGCGGTAACGGCCCTCATCGCCATCATTGTGTTGCTGGTGAAGAACTGGGACACGGTGAAAGAGGTTGCCGGGAAGGTATGGGACGGCATTGTGAGCGTCTGGAACGGTGCGTGCGACTGGTTCAAACAAAAAGTGCTGGACCCGCTTACGGACGGTTTCAAGGGCACTGTGAACGGCATCATCGGATTCATAAACGGACTTGTTCGCACGGTTGTGGACGCGGTGAACTTTATCACGAGCGCGATCAACTCGCTGAGCTTCGACGTGCCGGACTGGGTGCCTCTGATCGGTGGGAAGCATTTCGGGTTCAACATTCCTGCCGTCACGGCACCGCAGATCCCGATGCTGGCGCAGGGCGCGGTGATTCCCGCGAATCGGGAGTTTCTGGCCGTTCTGGGCGACCAGACCAGCGGCACCAACATTGAAGCCCCGGCAAGCCTCATCAAGCAGATGGTGGAGGAAGCGCTGGCCGAAGCCGGAGCGTCCGGCGAGCAGGAAATTACGATAAACCTCACCACACTGCTGGATGGGGAGGTTCTATACAAAAACCAGGAGAGAGTGAAAGCGCGCAGAGGCCGCCGTGTGGTTGGCAACCCGGCGCTGCTGTGAGGAGGGAAAAGTTTTGGCATGGGTTGAAACAGCAAAGGGCATTGCGCTGCCGCCGCCGCTGCTTGGGAGCGGAAACATTTCCATTTCCACGCTGGTGGACGGCGGGCGCAACGGCAACGGAAATTTTATTGGACAGGTAGTAGGAGACGACAAACTGAAGCTGGAGATGAGTTTTCCTGCTTTATCTCCGGCTGAATTTATGGGGCTGCTGAAAATATTCGACCGCAAGCGCGGCGGGAAGTTCATCAACACCTTTCGTGTGTTCGACCCCCGTGTGAATGATTTCGTATACATGGACATGTACGTGGGCGACCGGAGCGGTACGCCGTACCTGGTGAACCCTCAAACGATGCGCCCCTCATTCTGGCGGGATGTCAAGGCGAATCTAATCCAGGTGTAAAAGGAGGCGGAAGGATGTATCCAGTATCTGCGGCATACCGGCACGCGATGCGCCGGCAGGTGCGCGACCAGGGATATGTGCGGCTGCAGTTCGGCATTTTCGATGCCAGCGCGCCGGGGGACACCGCGGTAACGGTACCGCCGGGCACATGGTACTCGGACGCTTCGGTGCTGGATGGCGGAGAAAGCCCGGTGCGCGTGAGTTATGCAACCTTTGAGGGGGACCGCATGCGGCTGGACGGCACGCAGCGGCTGCTGCCGGAGAGCGGCGCGGAGCTTGCGGCGCAGGGCTTTGTGAGCGCGGCGCTGTGCGGCGCGGACGGCGTTTTTGCATCGCCTCCGGTAGTAAGCGTGGCATTTGGTACGGTGCATTCCATGGCAGGCCTGACGCTGGATTTTGGGGACTGCGTGCCCGCGCAGATCACGGTGCGGGCCTATACGGCCGGCGCGCTTGCGGACACATTCGTTGTAACGGACGCGCTGGAGCCGTATTACCGCGGGGAGTTCCTGCTGGAGGATGTGGACGCGCTGGAAATAAGCTTCGACAGGATGCGCACGCCGTACACCCGTGCGCGGCTGAACGAATTGCGGTATGGCGTGGGCTATACGTTCGGAAACGATGAGATCATCGAACTGGCCGAGAAGCACACGGCCTCGCCGCTTTCCCTATCGCTGCCCACGGCGTCGCTGTCATTTACGCTGTACAACGAGGAAGGGCGCTTCTCTGTGGAGGGCGGTACGGCGCTGCAGCGTTTTCTTGCGGAGGGGCAGGACGTTGCGCTGTCCTACGGGCAGACGCTGGAGGACGGCCGTGTGGAGTGGGTGCCGACGCACCCGTGGTATCTGGACAGCTGGAAGGTGGACGGCATCCGCGCCTCTTTCACGGCCTTTGCGCTGTTTGAACGGATGGGAAAGACGACGTATGAAAAAAGCGTGTTTGGCGACGGCGGCAAAACGCCGTATGTCCAGGGACGGGAGGAGTTGGAGAAGGTACTGGCCGATGCGGGCGGGTACTCTTACCGTCTCGGCAAATCCGTGACGCGCTGGATGCTCCCGCTGCCTGTCGCAACACACGCCGAGGCGGTGCATCTGCTCGCCAACAGCAACCTTGCAGCACTGAGCGAAGCAAGGGACGGCGCCATCGTGACGAAGGCGCCCGGAGCAGGGATCACGCTGGCGCCGCTGACCTTTTCCGCGCCCGCGCATTTGTCGGAGCAGGCGGCGTTTTCGAGCGATGCGCTGACAGGGGCGCCGGGCGCGGAATACGCCACGTTCGAGCAGGACTTCATGCGGCTGGACGGGACGCAGCGGATGGTACCGGACAGCGGAGGCTATCTGCCGGGCGAATGGGTATGGGAGGACGTTGCTGATGCGTCCGGGGCGTTCCCGGAGGGGAAAACGGCCGCGTTCGGATACATAGGACGGGATGCAAACAACATTGAAGAGACGGACAACTGCGCCGGCAGCGTGACAGTGACCTTTGGTCCCGGCCCGCTGCCGGAAAAAATATATGTGTATTCCCGCAGGGCGGGAGAAGCCTGGGCACAGCCGCAGGAATATACGCCATCAGCTCATACGGAAACGTTTGAGTTCCCGGCCGTGCCCGCGTGTGCCTGGCAGATAACCTTCGGAAAATGCGCGCCGAACCGGAGGGCGCGGCTGCTGACGTGGCGGCTCAACGGTGTGGATATAGGGGGCGAGGCATACGGAGACCCGAAATACGAGATGAAGCCGCTGCTGAAAGACATCACGGCATATGTCCCGTTGGTGTCCTATTTTTCAACGGCGGCCTCGGACGCACAGCGCAGGGAGATCTATTCGGGAAAGCTGCCGTCGGACGGGCAGTGGAACCGCATCGAGCATGATCTGGCGATATCGCCGCAGCTGCGCACCGATGACGCCGGCGTAACGGCGGAGGCGAGGCACTACGGGTATGTGTCCTATGTGAAGTTTACCGCATCCACGGTGCATGACGTAGAGTTTTCCATCTGGAGCAACGGGTACAACCTGACGACGCTGGAACGCAGGCTGGATGCGAACCCGCGCGGGGAAACGTTCGACTGGGAGAACCCGGTGCTCGTGCACTGGGTGGACGCAAACTGGCCCGGGTTTCTGAACCAGATCCGGGAATATTACGCGGCCCGGGTGGTGACAACGCTGGAGACACGCGGCGACCCGCAGTATGACGTGCTGGACGTGCTGCCGCTGGAGGATGGCACATGGGGCGTTGTTGAGAGCATCGAGACGCGCTTCAGCGGCGCGTTTCGCGGGACGATGACGATACGGAAGGAGCGTGGCGCGGATGGCCTGGACAGCGCCTAAAACGGATTGGAAAGTAACGTACGGCCCCGATGGAGAATATACGGGGGATTTCTTCAATGTGGAGGACTACGACCGCATCAAGCAAAATATCGAATACCTGCGGGAGTATGCGTATTTTCTGTATGGCGGTTTTACCATGCGGGGCATGGTGGCTGTAACGGTGGAGAGCTATGGATATGCCTCCACCATCGACGCACTGGACGCGAATCTGGAGGCCATTGCCGCGAATACGTTCCGGCCGCCCGACATGCTGCCTGTGAAGCAGTGGCGCGGCAACCAGCCGCCGCCTGGGGCCGACGACTGGAACCGCATCGAGAACACATGCCTGCTGCTTTTTGAGCAATTTGAACGGCAATCTGCGTGCCTGCCGAAGCTGGCATTTGAACTGAAAGGAAGTGCATTTTGATGGCGTTAAAAACGGATTACAAAGATTACATCCCGCCGTCCGGGGGCCGCAAGTATAAAATTACGGCCAATTCCGATGGTTCGTCATCCGTTGAAGATATTACCCAATATCAGCAGGTCGGCGATACCTGGGGCGCGGAGGATATCAACCAGGTGAATAAGCTGGTGAATGGTGCGGTGTATCCGAACCTGCTGGACAACAGCGATTATAAAATTGCTCAGGCTGGGTACAACGGCGCTCACGGCAACACAGCATACTTGTGCGACCGATGGAGTAAATACCTTGTTAATGGCAGCATGACAGATGATGGGATGCTGCTCACGCCGTCAGGGGCCGGCGCATGGATTATACAGTACAAGTTGTTAACGGATACAGGACTGACGGAGGGAGACACGGTGACCTTGACTGTCAAAGTTAACGGTACAGTATACAGTGGGTCTGCAACCTTGCAAATCAAATCTGCGGCGGTAGACGCGGACAGTATGGTTGATACGGATGATATTCGCGCTGCTGCATTCATCCCGGCAGGGAATACAGACCAAATCGCGGTGTATATCGTCATAAAGCAGACTTGCACGCTTACATGGACGAAGCTGGAAAAAGGCAGCGTGGCCACGCCGTATGTGCCGAAGGGATACGGGGCGGAGCTGGCGGAGTGCATGAGATACTATCAAAAATCGGAAGATGATCTCTACGCGGTGCCGTATGGCGGGAAATCATATATTGTGCATGAGTTCGGCGTTCCGATGCGGGTAGCACCTACCGTAACGCTTGGATACTCGCCCGAGAGCCGCGAAGACCAGACTGCATCTATTTATGGATTCACAGTCAAGTTTTCAGGGTCAAGCGGTTTACTCGATAGCTGGACAGCTTCAGCCGACCTGTAATATAAAGGAGCATCAACATGGAAGAACAATATACAGTATACATCCGCACGGATGCGGCCGGGCGCATCGTGGAGATAAACAGCAGCGCGTTTCTGGCCGACACGGCGGGTTGGACGGCTATTGATGAAGGGTATGGCGACAAGTACCACCACGCGCAAGGCAATTACTTTGCATTGCCGCTGTACGGGCCGGATGGCTGCGCGAACTACAAGCTGGCAAACGGTACGCCCGCCCTACGCACAGAGGCGGAGAAGACGGCAGAGATCGCCGCGCGGCCCGCGCCGGAGCCGACACAGCTTGACCGTGTGGAGGCGCAGATTGCGTACACGGCCATGATAACGGACACGATGCTGGAGGTGTAGATATGGCTCAATATCGCAAAAAGCCTGTAGTGGTAGAGGCATATCAAACCAGCGAGGATATGGACATCTATACGCTGGAAGGTGTTATGCACGCCTCAGCGGGGGATTACATCATCACGGGAATTTCAGGTGAACAATATCCCTGTAAGCCGGATATCTTTGAGAAAACTTACGAGGAGGTATAGGCTGTGTGGGATCATATTCAAAAGTATTGGCTTACTTATGCGATGGGGATTGTTGCGGGCGGGCTTGGGGCGCTCTGGAAATGGGTGCGGGGGAAGTTTCGCACGTTGGATGCCATGAAAGAGGCAAACCTGGCACTGCTGCACGACAGGCTGTACCAGGGCTGCAAACACTATATCGCACAGGGCCACATCGACGTGGATAGCCTGAAAAACATCGAATACCTGTACCGCGCCTACCATGCGTTGGGCGGTAACGGGACAGGCACTGAATTATATACACGGGTGCAAAAGCTACCCATCAAGGAGGACTGAAGTTATGGATATTTCTGTATTTGGGCTGGGAACCGTCGCAGCCATCACCGTGCTGTGCTATCTCGCCGGTACGGGCGTGAAAACCACGCCGTTGGACAACAAGTACATACCGGTCATCTGCGGCGGCACTGGCCTTGTGCTTGGCCTTGTAGCCCTGTATGCGGGCATGCCGGAGTTCCCGGCGACGGACCCAATCACGGCGGCTGCTGTCGGCGTGGTGTCCGGACTTGCGGCCACGGGCATCAATCAGGCTGTGAAACAACTTGGCAAAACCGAATAGTATATGACGAAATCCCCCGGTTCAGGATTTTTCCTGGCCGGGGGCTTTTTTTTTAAAAAAAACTGCCCCCTGTCCGTGGATGGCGGATGAGGGCAGCGCACACCGCGCGAAGTGGGAAGCGCAGCCATGAGGATAGTATATCACAATGGTCTGATAGCGTGCAATGATTCAATGAGACAAAATAGAAGTATAACGTAAAATACACCAACAAAAAACGGTTTTTGTAACCCAAATTCTAACCCACTTTGAGAACCAGCGCTTGGTTTGAGTAAGTTTTTGCAATAATTAAAACTCCCGCTTTTTGGCTTTATCATGCCAAATATCGACCTCTGCAAACATGTTGAAATTTATTTTATCTCGGTTCGAATCCAGCTGGCCCAACCAGCCAAAAGACCGCAAAGAACGTTGATTCTTTGCGGTCTTTTGGCATTGGCGGCTCATACGCCCGCTGCGCCGCCTTCTTGTTTTTTCATCCGCCAGGCGGCCCGGCTTTTCCAAGGCGCGCCTTGGCGCGCGGCGCCTCCTTGTAAGCACAACCGGCAAAAAATTTTCGTGTCGAAGGCTTTACATTCCCGCAAACAACTGCTATACTGAAACCAGTTCTTATACCATACCAAGAACTGTTATGGTTGCTATGATAAGGTCTTAGCACCGTAAAGCTCTGACGCCTCGCTTTCAGCGGGGCGTCATCTTTTTTGCCCAAAAAACACGGATATTTTTATCCACTGTGCTGATTGACGGCTGCAACGTAATTCGGTCATGATATAAATGGAAGCGTAAAAAGCAGGACCTTTTCATGCAAATGCTGGTGAAAGAGGCGGTAATATGAAAAACACATTGTATGGCATCGGGCTGGACATCGGCGTGGCGTCTGTCGGCTGGGCCGTCGTCGGTTTGAACGGCACGGGCGAACCTGTTGGACTGCACCGTCTGGGTGTACGCATTTTCGACAAGGCCGAGCAGCCCAAGACGGGCGAAAGCCTTGCCGCGCCGCGGCGCATGGCGCGCGGGATGCGCCGCCGTCTGCGCCGCAAGGCGCTGCGCCGTGCGGACGTTTACGCCCTGCTGGAACGCAGCGGCCTTTCCACCCGGGAAGCGCTCGCGCAAATGTTTGAAGCGGGCGGCCTGGAAGACATCTATGCGCTGCGCACGCGCGCGTTGGACGAGCCCGTCGGCAAGGCCGAATTTTCGCGCATTTTGCTGCACCTTGCCCAGCGCCGCGGGTTTAAAAGCAACCGCCGAACCGCCTCGGACGGCGAGGATGGGCGGCTTCTGGCCGCCGTGAACGAAAACCGCCGGCGCATGGCCCAGGGCGGCTGGCGCACCGTGGGCGAAATGCTGTACCGGCACGAGGCTTTCGCGCTTCACAAGCGCAATAAGGCTGACGATTACCTTTCCACCGTCGGGCGGGATATGGTGGCAGAGGAGGCCTCCATCCTGTTCGAGCGCCAGCGTGCAATGGGCTGCAGCTGGGCCGCACCGGAGCTGCAGGCGGAATATCTTTCCATTCTTCTGCGCCAGCGTTCGTTTGACGAGGGGCCGGGCGGCAACAGCCCCTACGGAGGCAACCAGGTGGAAAAAATGGTGGGCCGCTGCACATTCGAGCCGGATGAGCCGCGCGCGGCAAAAGCCGCCTATTCGTTTGAATATTTTTCGCTGCTGCAAAAGCTCAACCACATCCGCCTTGCGGAAAACGGCGAAACGCGCCCACTGACGCAGCCGCAGCGGCAACAGCTTCTCTCGCTGGCGCACAAAACCCCGGACATAAGCCTCGCCCGCATTCGCAAGGAGCTGGCGCTCCCGGAAACGGTGCAATTCAACGGCGTGCGCTGCCGGGCAAACGAAACGCTTGAAGAGAGCGAAAAAAAGGAAAAGTTCGTCTGCCTGCCCGCATACCACAAAATGCGCAAGGCGCTGGACGGCGTTGTAAAGGGCCGTATTTCCTCCCTGAGCATTTCCCAACGCGACGCGGCCGCCACCGCGCTTTCCCTTTACAAAAACGAGGACACGCTGCGCGCAAAGCTGACGGAGGCCGGTTTCCAAGCACCCGAGATCGACGCGCTGGCGGGCCTTACGGGCTTTTCAAAATTCGGCCACCTTTCACTGAAGGCCTGCAGAAAATTGATCCCGCATCTGGAGCAGGGGCTGACCTACGACCAGGCCTGCACCGCCGCCGGGTACGATTTCAAGGGCCACGGCGCAGGTGAGCGCGCCTTTACATTGCCTGCCGCCGCCCCGGAAATGGAGCAGATCACAAGCCCTGTGGTACGCCGCGCCGTTGCGCAGACGATCAAAGTGGTGAACGGCATCATCCGCGAGATGGACGCAAGCCCCGCATGGGTGCGCATTGAGCTTGCGCGCGAGCTGAGCAAAACTTTCGGCGAACGGCAGGAGATGGACCGCTCCATGCGCGAAAACGCCGCAAAAAACGAGCGTCTGATGCAGGAGCTGCGCGATACGTTCCACCTGCTCTCCCCCACCGGGCAGGACCTTGTGAAATACCGCCTCTGGAAAGAGCAGGACGGCGTGTGCGCCTATTCGCTCCGGCGGCTGGACGTGGAACGGCTGTTTGAGCCGGGCTATGTGGACGTAGACCACATTGTGCCGTACAGCCTCAGCTTTGACGACCGGCGCAGCAACAAGGTGCTGGTGCTTTCCTCCGAAAACCGGCAAAAGGGCAACCGCCTGCCGCTGCAATACCTGCAGGGCAAACGGCGCGAAGACTTTATCGTCTGGACAAACAGCAGCGTGCGCGACTACCGCAAGCGACAGAACCTTTTGCGCGAAAAGCTCTCCGGGGACGAAGCCGAGGGCTTCCGGCAGCGCAATCTGCAGGACACGCAGCACATGGCGCGCTTTTTGTACAACTACATTTCCGACCATCTTGCATTTGCGCAGTCCGAAGCGCTTGGCAAAAAGCGCGTTTTCGCCGTCAGCGGCGCGGTAACGTCGCATCTGCGCAAACGCTGGGGGCTTTCCAAGGTGCGCGCGGACGGCGATTTGCACCACGCGCTGGACGCCGCCGTCATCGCCTGCACAACAGACGGCATGATCCGCCGGATCTCCGGCTATTACGGGCACATTGAGGGCGAATATCTTCAGGACGCCGACGGCGCCGGTTCGCAGCACGCCCGCACAAAGGAGCGCTTTCCCGCGCCCTGGCCGCGCTTCCGCGACGAGCTGATCGTACGGCTCTCCGAGCAGCCCGGCGAACATCTTCTGGATATCAACCCGGGATTTTACTGCGAATATGGCACAGAGCATATCCGCCCGGTGTTTGTTTCCCGCATGCCGCGCCGCAAGGTGACCGGCCCGGGCCACAAGGAAACCATCAAGGGCGCCGCCGCGGCAGACGAAGGCCTCTTGACGGTGCGCAAGGCCCTGACAGAGCTGAAACTGGACAAAGACGGAGAAATCAAAGACTACTATATGCCCTCCAGCGATACGCTGCTGTACGAAGCGCTCAAGGCGCAGCTGCGCCGCTTTGGCGGCGACGGCAAAAAGGCCTTTGCGGAACCGTTTTACAAGCCGAAAGCGGACGGCACGCCCGGCCCGCTGGTGCGCAAGGTGAAGACGATTGAAAAAGCCACGCTCACCGTCCCCGTGCACGGCGGCGCGGCCAGCAACGACACGATGGTGCGCGTCGATGTGTTCCTTGTACCCGGGGACGGGTATTACTGGGTGCCGGTGTATGTAGCGGACACGCTGAAACCGGAGCTGCCCAATCGGGCGGTGGTGCAAGGCAAGCCGTACAGCGAGTGGAAAGAAATGCGCGAGGAGGATTTTATTTTTTCGCTGTATCCAAATGACCTTGTGTACGCGGAGCATAAAAGCGGGCTGAAGTTTACTTTGCAGAATGCGGACAGCACGCTGGAGAAAACACGGACGCAAACGAGCGCGTTTGCATATTTTGTGAGCGGAAGCATTTCTACAGCTTCTATCACCATCCGCACGCACGACAATGCCTATGGCATCCCAAGCCTTGGCGTCAAAACACTGAAAACTTTCCACAAATACCAGGTAGATGTTCTGGGCAACGTCTTCCCCGTTCACAAGGAAACGCGGCAGAAATTCCGCTGATTCATCAAAAAAGGAGGCGGTTATGTCCTACCGATGCGTGATCGTCAGCAACCCCGCGCACATCAGCACGCGCAGCGAACAGCTTGTTGTGGAAACGGACGAGCGCCACACCGTGCCCATCGAGGACATCAGCGCGCTGATGCTGGAAAGCCGCCGCGCCACGCTTTCGGCTGCCGCGCTCTCCGCTTTGGCGCAAAACGGAACGGCGGTGTTCGTGTGCGACGAAAAGCATTTACCCTGCGGCGTGCTGCTGCCATACGCGCAGCACAGCCGCCAGCTTGCCGCGGCACGCGCGCAGCTTTCGCTGACGCTGCCCGCCAAAAAACGCTTCTGGCAGCAGCTCGTCACCGCCAAAATCGGCAACCAGGCGGAATGTCTGGCGCTGTGCGGCAAAACACAAGAAGCGGCCTTTTTGCATTCCCGCGCACGCGCCGTGACAAGCGGCGATAAGGACAATCTGGAGGCAGCCGCCGCCGCGTATTACTTCCCCGCCCTGTTCGGCACAGGCTTTACCCGCAGCGCCGACGATGGCCGCAACGCCGCGCTCAATTACGGCTATGCCATTCTGCGCGGCTATGCCGCCCGCTGCGCCGCAGTTTACGGGCTTTTGCCGTGGGAGGGGCTGCACCATTGCAGCCAGCTGAACCAATACAATCTGGCGGACGACCTTATGGAGCCGTTCCGCCCGGTTGTGGATTTGTATGTAGCCGCCAATGTGGACGAGGCAAGCACGCTCGCCCCCGCGCTCAAGCACGCGCTGTTCGGGCTGATGAACGCTGACATTCTTTCCGGCGGACAGCACCACAGCGTGGCTTACGCCATGGAACGGCTGGTGCAAAGCCTGCGCACCGGCATGGAAAAGGGCGGCGCTTTGGCGCTGCCGAAGCTGCTGGCATGGCAGCCCCACGGTTATGAGTAGATTTATGAGAATGCTTGTATTTTTTGACCTGCCCGTCCAAACAAAAAAGCAGCGGCGGGAAGCCACTGCTTTTCGCAACTTTTTGATAAAGGATGGGTATCACATGCTTCAATACTCGGTTTACGCCCGCGTATGCAACGGCAACGATGCCGTGACAAAACACCGGGCGCGGCTGACAGGGCAGCTGCCGGCCAATGGCGCTGTGCGCCTGTTGGTGGTAACGGAAAAGCAGTATCAGTCGATTGAGATATTGCTCGGCCCATTTTCCCCGGCGGACACACCCTTTGCATGTGAACAGCTTACGCTGTTTTGATTTTTCGGAAAGAACAAAAAGCGCTTCAGGCCGCAGCCTGAAGCGCTTTTTGCAACAGTCTATTATACCATACCAAGAACTGTTAGGGAACTACAACTTTTTGGCTGTTGGGCAATTACTGGGGGTTATTATACCATACCAAGAACTGTTAGGGAACTACAACGCCGAATCTCGTGTATCGTCTCGTTGTATGATTATACCATACCAAGAACTGTTAGGGAACTACAACTCTGTCGCGCAGCGCTTAACGGCAACATGAATTATACCATACCAAGAACTGTTAGGGAACTACAACGCAGCGGCTGCAAACCAAAACGAGATATCTATTATACCATACCAAGAACTGTTAGGGAACTACAACATTTTGGGGGAGAGGGAAGGAGTGACGTTATTATACCATACCAAGAACTGTTAGGGAACTACAACGATGAATGGAGGCGCAGCAATGGCGACCGAATTATACCATACCAAGAACTGTTAGGGAACTACAACCAGGGTTGTTGATAATTGTTTCATCCCCAAATTATACCATACCAAGAACTGTTAGGGAACTACAACTAGCCAGTATCTGATGTGCTTTGAGATGTTATTATACCATACCAAGAACTGTTAGGGAACTACAACTTTGTGGGTAATATCGACCTCCACCATTACATTATACCATACCAGGAACTGCCGGGCGTCTACCAAAGAGGCAAAACTCCTGCAACATACCCCTTTTTCCAAAACAAAATGCGTGCCCTTTTCAGCGCTTTCTCTTTATTTTTTGCGTGCACATAGCCAAAATGGCCATACTGCTTTGTATCGTTTAAAATTCCCCAAGCAATAAACACCATTGTTTCTCACTCCAGCCGCAGCGCTCTGAATGTTTTCTGTAATCCAATTCTACCCAAAACAAGTGGGAATTTCAACTACAAACAGGCTGGAAAGGAAAAAAATCCGGCACCGCCCCTCCCGGAACTCCGGCAGAACGCTCCGCAGCCCCGGTTGTTCCGCGCCGTCCCGCACCGGTGCTGCCCCTGCGCAGCGCTCCTTTTGAATTTTTCCTCTGCGCGCCAGGCCCGATCCATTCATAAAACGGACAGCCCCGCCGTACACTTCACTGGAAGCCTGCGGCGGGCTGCAATATTCTTAAGGCAGCACCGCACAATTCACGGCTGAAGCCTTAAGCGTCGCCTCGCTTGCAGATTTTCCG
>OGZA01001263.1_pt1 | contig 17379 bp, 15 predicted proteins | sample 1576591 | NCBI WGS metagenome assembly OGZA01 (sample SAMEA3541565, study PRJEB24748) | human gut metagenome | biome: human gut; feature: human-associated habitat; material: faeces | place: China | collected 2012
GTATATACCATGTCTGCTCCAAATTCTTTGCACAGCAAGCGGAATGCGGGGTCTGTCACGTCCTCCATAGGAGCAAGCAATACAGGCTTGTCGCCCAGATCAATATTTCTTATTTTCATCGTAATGTTTTATAGGGGTTCACTGCAAGCAGTTCAGGTAAAAATTTGAGTACAATTATAAACAGATTGTTGAATATCGCTGCAAAATTAAAAGAAATCCTCCCAAACCGGAAGGATTACCTTTCGTCTGGGAGGATTAAGTATTGTTTGAACTACCACTTATCGGTAGATGCTCAATTTAGGATGATCGTTGTACAGATTTTGATTTTGCAGTTCTTCTTTTTCTGTGATACGGAACAGGTAATATTTGCTGTTCACTTCGAAATCAGAACCGTCAGGGAACTTCAATGTAGGATGTCCGCTGATAAGCATACAATTTTTTTCTTTATACTCGTTATGCCTTAAATTACCGGGATCCGAAAGCGGACTACATGTTTGCCAATAAAGATCGTTTTGTAAAAGAGAACGGGCGGGAGAAAGTAGATAGTTTGCTGTATGGCTGGTTGAGACAGCAGGTTATGCCTTTTGTTTCGGCCCGGATAATTTCGGGTATGGAGGTAAACGAAGGGGAATGGATACGGTTGAAAGAGAAGATCCGCAATGCGGCTTTGTCGAACGGGGAGGAGGGACTGGTGGAATTGGGAGAGATCGCCGAAGTACGGTTGAAAAATAACATGAAGGATTATTTGAATATCTGTCGGAAAAAGTTCCCACAACTGGAAGAACGAGATCGTTTCTCGATATTGGTAGGGTTTGGTTTTTTGAAGGAACAGGATGAAGAAATTCGACAGATCGCGGCGGATTTGTTGAGGGATAATCTAAACGTGGCGGAAGGATTGAATAATCGGGTGCTTTACTCGATCATGTTGGAATTAGAAGGAAAGAAGGAGTTCCGTTTACGAGCCGCAATTGATGCCGTGAAAAAGGGAAAAGTGATTGTGTCTTATTTTTCTAAGGAAAAATTTGTGCAGGAAGAACATGAGTTTGATAATCATGTGCTGGATATCAGTATGGCAGGGAAAGATACTTTATCCGCAGGGGTAAGATTTTTGTGTGATGAGTTGGCAACGCCGACCGCCAGAGGTACTAAGCAAAATCCGCATTTCAGTTTTATGATTGTGCCGGGAGAATTTGCCGTGTTGAAACTTGATTTGGAAAAGGGAAAGATTCCCGTGGTGAAATGGGAGAGGGGAGGACCTGTTTCCCGTGATTTCGTACGGTTGAATTATGATTTGTTGACCCCGGAAGAAGAGGCTTACAACCAGTTAATGGTTGATAATATTATTCAAGGGGGAGATATTCGTGATTATCCCGGGGAGTTTCAGCGATCGTTTGATGCAAACAAGCGGAAAACGATGGAATTTATACGAGGTAATCCGGATAGTTATATTGCTCTTGTCAAGTTGGCCGAGCATTATATTTGGTTTGACGAGAATGAAGCGGAGGATATTTACAGTCGCTTCCCCGAAAATTTGAAAGGAAATCCTTATGGCCGTGTTATTGCTCAACGTTTGGAAAGAAGTCGGGATTTTAGGACGGGGAGGCCTGCCAAGAATTTCGAGAAGAAAGATATGAACGGGAAAACGGTGTCTCTTGAGAAGTTGCGGGGGAAATACGTGTTGTTGGATTTTTGGGGGAGCTGGTGTGGCCCTTGCCGGGAGTCTCATCCTCATTTGAAAGAATTGTACGAGAAATACAAAAAGCAAGTTATTTTTATAAACGTGGCCCAAGAGAACACGAGAGATTTGAATGAAGCCCGGAAACTTTGGAAAACGGCGGTGAAAGAAGACGGGATGACATGGACTCAAATATTGAATAACGAGGGACGGGAGACGTGTGATATGATCCGGTTGTTTAATATTTCTTCTTTTCCGACTAAAGTATTAATTGATCCGAACGGGATTGTGGTTGCAAGGATGGTAGGAGGAATGGTGGATGCAGGAGAGGTGTTAGAGAAAATGGTTGATTGAAACGAGAAATAAATAACCCCGCCGGAAGACGGGGTTATTTATTTTATAGTTGGTTCACAACTTCAACGCTGTTCATACCGGTCTGGATGGCCTCGATGTTCATCGGGATCATCTTGTGGTGACGTGCGGGTAAAGATTTTTGTAAACCTTTTTCCACGTTGTCAAGTTTCACGATCGGTTTTACTTTCAAGAATCCACCAAGAACGATCATATTGAATACTTTCGGGTTCCCTTGCTCTGCGGCAATGGCGGTTCCCTCGATTTTGTAGATATTGATGTCTTTTCTGGTCGGTTCGTGAGTAATACCGTTCGGGTCATAGATCAAGGTTCCACCCGGTTTCACCATGCTCTCGAACTTATCCATGGATTGTTGGTTCAGGACGATAGCGGTATCGTATTTCGTTAAGATCGGTGAGCTGATGCGCTCGTCGCTCAGGATAACGGTCACGTTGGCAGTACCACCACGCATTTCAGGACCGTAAGAAGGCATCCAAGCAACTTCCTGATCTTGCATAATTCCGGAGTAGGCAAGAATCTTTCCCATGGAAAGAACTCCTTGTCCACCGAATCCTGCTATAATGATTTCTTCTGTCATAATCTTTAATTTACGATTTATGATTTGGGATTTACGATTCTGATAATCTAAAATCGTAAATCTAAAATTATTAAATGTCTTTGATGTCTCCTAACGGGTATTTCGGGAACATGTTTTCTACCATCCATTTGTTGGCTTCTACCGGGGTTACTTTCCAACCGGAGTTACATGTACCTACGATTTCCACGAAAGAAGTACCTTTGTCTTTCCGGGTGTTCTCGAATGCCTTGCGGATAGCGGCTTTTGCTTTGCGCACGTTAGCCGGGGTATGTACCGACTGACGGGTTACATAGCAAGTTCCGTCCAATTGAGCGAGTAATTCGGTCAATTTCATCGGGAATCCGTTCAATTTGGCGTCACGTCCATAAGGAGTGGTAGCGGTTACCTGTCCCAAAAGGGTGGTCGGGGCCATTTGTCCTCCGGTCATACCGTAGATCGCGTTGTTAATAAAGATAACCACGATGTTTTCACCACGGTTACAAGCGTGCATGATTTCCCCGCATCCGATAGATGCCAAGTCACCATCACCTTGATAGGTGAACACGTAACGATCGGGGTGAACACGGCTGACACCGGTTGCAACGGCCGGAGCACGTCCGTGTGCTGCCTCTACCCAGTCAATATCCAAATAGTTGTAGGCGAGTACAGAACATCCTACCGGAGAAACACCGATGGTCTTGTCTTGGATACCCATTTCTTCAATCACTTCTGCGATAATTTTGTGAACCACGCCATGGGAACATCCCGGACAGTAGTGCATCACGTTATCGGTAAGCACGGGAGTTTTCTTGTAAACAAGATTCTCCTCTTTTATTATATCTTTTAATTCTACTGACATAGCTTATGCTCCTATAATTTGTTTTTCAAGTGCTTCAACGATCTCTTCCGGTGTCGGGATTACTCCTCCGAAACGTCCGAAGTGTTCTACCGGGATGTTATTGGCCACGTTCAAACGAACGTCTTCTACCATTTGACCGGCACTCATCTCTACAGTTAAGATTCCTTTCACTTGTTTAGACAAGCGTGCAACTTCTTTTTTCGGGAAAGGATAAAGGGTAATCGGACGAAGGATTCCTACTTTAATTCCTTTTTCACGGCATAATTGTACTGCTTTTTGGCAAATACGAGATGCAGATCCGTAAGCCACGAATATGTATTCCGCATCTTCACATTGGATTTCTTCAAAAAGAACATCGTTTTCTTCCATCATTTTGTACTTCTCTTGAAGTTTATGGTTGAATACCTCTTGTTTGTAAGAATCCAATTCCAAGGAAGTTACCGTGTTGTGAGGACGATGTGCTTTCTTACCGGTTAAAGCCCAGTTATCAGACATCTTGTCGATTTCTTCTTGTGTCCAACGGGGTTTGTATTCGCTTAATTGAACCTTTTCCATCATCTGTCCGATTACTCCATCGGCAAGGATCATGGCCGGGTTGCGATATTTGAATGCCAAGTCAAAACCAAGTCCTACGAAATCGTTCATTTCCTGAACGGAAGCGGGAGCAAGTACGATCAAGTGATAGTCTCCGTGACCACCACCTTTGGTTGCCTGGAAATAGTCACTTTGTGCCGGTTGGATAGTTCCCAATCCTGGGCCTCCACGTACAACATCAATCACCAAGCAGGGAAGTTCTGCTCCTGCCAAGTAGGTTAAACCTTCTTGCATCAACGAGATACCGGGGCTGGATGATGATGTCATTGCCTTTTTACCGCAAGCAGCGGCACCGTATACCATGTTGATAGAGGCCAATTCACTTTCGGCCTGCAATACGACCATTCCTGTTTCCTCCCACGGTTTGCGTAACATGAGAGTCTCCATGACTTCGGATTGCGGGGTAATAGGGTAACCATAATAAGCATCACATCCACAACGGATAGCAGCTTCGGCTAATACCTCGTTCCCTTTCATTAATTTTACTTCTGCCATTTTCGGTAGTTTTTATTCTTATTGTACATTCATTTTGTAAACGGTGATCACCGAGTCCGGGCATACCAACGCACAGCTGGCACATCCAATACATGCTTCCGGATTTACCATCTCGGAGTAGTGGTATCCTTTACCATTCACTTCTTTTGCCAAGTCAAGAGTTTTGGTAGGACACGCAACCACGCAAAGGTTACATCCTTTGCATTTTTCTTTGTCAACGACGACAGCGCCTCTAAATTTTGCCATAATTGAATTGATTATGATTTATAAATAAATTCTCTTTTTGCCTTATACTTTGTAACACATTTACGGGATAAAATTACAAACTTAAATTGAATCATGAAATAGTTTTCCTGTATTTTAACATTGTTTTACTTTCATGTTAAGGCGATTATACCGGAGCTTTTCCCGATTCAATTTCAATTATTTCGTATGATCCGCCGCGAATCGTTTCAAACGTTCTTCCAGTTCCGGCATCCGGTTGAGTCCGGTTTGAGAAACACAAGCGCGAAGACCTTGTTTCTTGGACCCCGTGTCACGCAACGGGATGGCTGATATACCGTAATACAGAATCTCTTTCGTGAGGTCCCCTCCGGAGAAGCCCGGGTAGATAATCGTGAAATAGAATCCGTCAGCGATGGGTTCTTCCAAATCTCGGTCATATACGATCTCGAAACCGTATTTGGTGAACAGTTCTTTCATGGCATGGGCTCTCTCCGCGTATTCCCGCACCCCGTCGAGGATATTGATGCGTCCCTCGTTGGCAGCTTTCAGGATAGCGGCCATGGCGTACTGGCAGGAGTGAGTGGTCCCGGATGATAAGGTGTAGATAATCCGGTTCACGATAGTGTAACCCAAGGTTCCCATTCCCCCGAAACGATCGTGCAGGTTGTCGTATTTCCTGTTGTATAAAGCGTCAGAAATACACATGATTCCCAAACGTTGTCCGGCGTAACTGAATAGTTTGGAACCGGAGATCATGACGATGTAGTTATCCGTGTATTTCCCAACTGACGGTTGGAACGGAGCTTTACCCGGTACGGAAAGGTCCCGGCGGAAGTCCATGGCGAAATAGGCCAAGTCTTCCAGCACGATCACGTCATATTTGGTGGCCAATTCCCCGATAATTTTCAGTTCATTGTCGGTAAAACATATCCAGGCCGGGTTGTTCGGGTTACTGTACAGAATGGCGGCAATGTTTCCCTTGGAAAGGTGTTCTTCCAGTTTTTCCCGTAATTTTTCACCCCTGTAATTGTATACGTCAAATGATTCAAACGGTTTGCCGATTACTTGCATCTGTGTTTTCTGTACGGGGAATCCCGGATCAATGAAAAGAACGGTGTCTTTTCCTTTCTTGCATTCCGTTACAGCCATGAATGCGGCGAAGCAAGCTTGCATAGAACCCACGGTCGGGATGATGCCTTCCGGTTTGATGTCGATGTCCACGAAGTTCTTCACGAATTTAGAACCTTCTTCTTTGAATTCCTTGTGTCCTTCGAGCATCGGATAGAATTGAGCACATCCGGCACGTAGCGCCTCAATCTCGGCATCGATACCTATTTTAGAGGGGGCAAGCCCGGGAACACCCATTTCCATGCGAATGAATTTCTCCCCGCTTTCGGCTTCCACCATGTTAACCACTTTCACGATGTCGCGTATCGTGGCGTCTTCCATGTCACTGATCCCGCAAGCTTCTAGCTTCTGGTCAACGATTTTTTTATCAATTAGATTGTTTTGCATGACTACTTTATATGATTTATTCTATTTTTTCTCAGCATGTACGCGAGTTTAATAAAAAATTGTCATTATATATTCCGAAATCGTTTTAAATTTGAAGTGGAGTGTCTAATTTAGTTTGATTCTGAAATTGATTATTTCGTTTTTTCTTGTGTCCTGCAAATGATTCGATGTATTCTTGTTTAGTATCCTTTCAGGGGGAGCAATAATAGGGTTTTCCTACTGTAAAAGTCTGTCCTCAATGTTTTACTCTCTTTTTGTAATCGTTGTTGCTCTATTGGCAATGGGCTATGCATGGGCGTTGAAAGGGTGATGAAAGGGAATAGGGAGGTTATTATAGTTGTATTTGTACGTTATAGGAATGGGTGAAGGATGGCTGTGTAATATAGATGGATGTATTTCGTGATTCTTAAATACTTTCTTGGACACACCCTTTCGAATCTGTTTTTGTTTTCGTAGTTTTGCACGATGATAATAGCAAAATTGAGATGTTGATAGGGCATCACATTTTCAATTTTCAATTTTCAATTGTTATGAATCTGGAATGGTACATTGCGCATAGGTTGTTGAGAGGAGACGGCACGAAATCCGTGTCGGTGCCGATCGTGAGAATTGCGATTGTCGGGATTGCTTTGGGGTTGTGCGTGATGTTATTGTCGTTGTTTATTATCACTGGTTTTAAGTACGAGATCACAGAAAAGTTGTCGGGTTTCACGGCTCACTTGAGTGTGGTGCCTTTTGTTCCCGGTTCTGTAGGAGAGGGGGGTGTAGTCCGGGCATCGGAGAGTTTGCTAAAAGGCTTGGAAGAGGTGGAAGGCGTGAAGAACGTGTACGGGTATATAGAGAAACCTGCAATCTTTAAGAGCAAGGAGGAAATTCACGGGGTTGTGTTGAAAGGGGTGGATATGGGGTATGATGTCGTTTTTTTTCGGGAGAACTTGAAGAAGGGGGAAATGCCTGATTTTAAAACAGAAAGAGCATCGAACGAGATATTAATCTCCGCATCTGTGGCGGATATGTTGGGAATCGGTGTCGGGGAAAAAGTTGCGGCCCATTTCGTGCAGGACCCTCCGAGAGCGAGAGTATTTACCGTTGCCGGAATTTACGACACGGGTTTCAAGGAGTATGATGACGTGATGGTGTTGGTTGACGAACGACATCTGGCAAAATTGAATGACTGGGGACCGGGGGAGGTTTCTGGGATAGCCATCGAACTGGAAGATGTGGAGCGATTAAATGAGGTGGTAAAGGGTGTGGAGAATGTCGTGTATGATGCAAGCGGGAATTACGAGGTACAGACGCTTGCCGATGTGGCCCCGCAGATTTTTGATTGGTTGGCCTTGTTGAATATGAACGTGTGGGTGATTCTGATTTTGATTGTCGTGGTGGCCGGTTTTAATATGGTGTCGGGACTATTGATTTTGATCTTGGATAAGACTTCGTTGATTGGGATATTGAAGGCGTTAGGGTATAAGAATGTTTCCTTGCGAAAATTGTTTCTGTATATATCGGCGGGATTGATTATCAAAGGAATGTTGTGGGGAAATGTGCTGGCCTTTCTTTTGGCGGGAATTCAAGCAATATTCCGTGTGATTCATCTTGATCCTGTGACATATTATATGGATACGGTTCCAATTAATTTTAGTCTCGGGTACGTGATATTATTGAATGTAGGGGTGGTTGTGGTAACCGTTTTAATGCTGATTGTGCCGACTATGCTGATCTCCAAGATCAACCCGGTGAAGGCGATTAAATTCGAGTAAAGTTATGAACGTGAAAAATGATATTTGCGTTATTAGAGATTCTCTCTTGGATTGGTTGAGGGAACATCGTCATGGTGTGATGGGGACGGTGATTTTTCATCTCGTGCTTGCTATCTTTTTAGTTTGTGTCGGGATTTCACGGTTGGATTCACAACAGAGAATGGAGATCGAGATCGATATGCCGGAGCCGGAAATTGTTCAGCAAAAACAGGAGGAACAGGAAAAGAAAGAGCAGATTCTTCGTCAAAGTGCAGACGAGGAGGTAAATGAAATGTTGCGTTCGTTGGCCGTGAACGAGGATGTGGTGAAGAAAAATGCAGAACCCCCGCCTCATGAACGGGTGAAAGAGTATATCGAACAAATTCAGGAAGAAATTGATAGTGATTACGGAGGGCGTTACCGGGCGAATAAAAACAAGCATTACAAGGAGGATAGTATTCGAGCCCAGCGAGATAAGAAGGAACGGATGTTGGATTCACTTCAATCCACGGTATACGTGGGGAAAAGTAGCGTATCGTATAATATAAAAGGGCGTTACAAGACTTATTTGCCGATTCCCGTGTATAAATGCGAGTTCGGTGGGAAAATCGTGGTAGCGGTAGTCGTAAACCGACAGGGTCGAGTTGTTAAAGCCGAGGTCGTGGATACGGAGTCCGATAAAGATGACGCTTTGCGGGAGGGGGCCGTGGATGTGGCTTTGAAATCGGAGTTTAACGCTGATGAGAAAGCCCCGGAACGACAGGCGGGAACGATCACGTATAATTTTGTCAAACAATGACATTGTTTACTTCTTCTATTTTTTCCAGCTTTTTCAGGTTGTTGTATCCCCGGGCGTGTGTGGTATGCGGTGACGTTCTGGTTGATGGAGAACCTTTTTTGTGTTCAGCTTGTTTGAGCGGTTTACCTTTGAACGAGGGGGTTGATGAGGAGGCGGATGAGGCGCTTGCGAATGATTTGGGTATTTGTACTGGTTGTTTCGTTATGACCGGGCAAGTGATTTCCATAAATTAGTGTATGCTATCAAGTATCGTTCCAATAGAGAGTTAGGCGTGTGGGCCGGGAAGATGCTGGGAGAACGGATGCAAGATGACAGAGGGATAGATTGTGTTATTCCCGTACCGTTACATCCCGAACGGGAGAAGGAACGGGGTTTTAACCAAGCTTTTATGATTGGCATGGGGATTGCAAGTGTTTTAGGAGTTCGGGTGGAGTCGGGTGTGTTGAGTCGAGTGGTAAACACTTCTTCGCAAACAGGTTTGGAGCGGGGACAGCGGGCTGATAACGTGGCCGAGGCTTTCGAGTTGCGGGATACGGTTTGTGTAGAGGGATGCCACGTGTTGTTGGTGGATGATGTCGTGACAAGCGGGGCCACTATCCGGGCGTGTATGATTGAATTGAGTAAAATCAAGGGGGGGCGGGTGAGTGAGTTGCGGAAGATAGAGGGTGTGCGATGTAGCGTTGCTTGTCTCGGTAAAGCCGGTAAAATTTAAAAAACTGAAATCTTAAAACTGAATTTGAGAGGATTTTAGCTTTTTTTCCCTAGTTTTGTAAAGTTAATATTTTTGAGGACTATGAATAAATTTTTTTGGAACGGATTCTGTTTTGTTGCTATTATCGTGGCGTTGATTATATATGCCTGTGCAAACAGGGGTTACCCGCAGGGAGGAGAGAAGGATGTGACACCCCCTCAGGTTATCAAGGAGGTTCCGGAATCTTTTTCAACGAATTTCAAGGGAAAGCAGATCGATATTTATTTCGACGAATATGTTCAATTAAAGGATATTAACAAAAAATTCGTGATGTCTCCCCCGATGAAGAAGAAAGCCCGGGTGAGCTTGCGGGGAAAATACGTGCGGGTGACGTTTCAGGATTCTTTGAAACCGAACACGACTTACACGCTGGACTTTGCCGACGCAATCGTGGATAATAACGAAGGGAACCCGCTTGGTTTCTATCGGTACGTGTTTTCCACGGGGCCGCAACTGGATTCGATGGAGCTAGGAGGACAGGTCATTGATATGCAAACGCAGTTGCCCGTGCTGGGAGCCACCGTGATGTTCTATCAGAATACGGCTGATTCCGTTCCGTTGACAGATTTGCCGAGTTATGTGGCTAAAACGGATAGTGCCGGAATGTTTCGGGTGACCAATATTAAGGATGATACTTATCGGGTAATGGCAATCGATGATGCGAGAGGAAATTATTTGTTTGTGCCTTCAGAGACAAAAGTGGGTTTCATTGATTCTTTGATTCAGACTATATCGTTCCCCATGACAGTTTACGATACGATTCACCCGGACACAACGGTTGTCGAGGGACGGAGAACGAAGAAGGGAATGGAGTTCAAAGTGGTGTCAAAAGACACGATTGTTCGGCGTGATTTCACCATGTTTGGGCCGACAAACTTGTTTATCCCGATGTTTGACGAGGAAAAGACTCAATTATATCTGGTTGATGAGGCTCGTAAGGAACGAGAGCGATTGGATTTTACTTTCAGTATTCCGGCTGAACATCAGTTAAAGGTACGATTGCTTGGACTGCATTTGTTGGATAAGGTTAGTCAGGATGATTGGTATATCGAGGAGCGTTCTGCCGGTCGAGATACGATTCAATTGTGGATAAAGGATTCTTTGGTGTACAAGATCGATTCGCTTGTGGCTGAGGCCAGTTATTTGCGGACGGATTCGCTCGGTAAGCGAGTGTTGCTTGCGGATACGATTAAATTCTATTACAAGGACAAACCGGAACCCAAGGGGAAACGTAAGAAGGAACAGGATTCCATCCCGGTGATCAAGTTTATGGAGATTAGCGCGGGCGTCGGTAGCACGATGGATTTGAATAAGAACATAACATTGGAGTTTGATCGTCCGATCGTGGAGGACGGGTTGAAGAATATTCAGTTGTTGGAAATGGTGGATTCTGTCTTGACCCCGGTCGACTTTAACTTGAAACATGACAGTCTGAAAATTCGTAAGTATTATTTGGAGTATAAATGGAAACCGGAAACGGAATACCGGTTGTCGATTGATTCGATGGGTATATATAGTATTTACGGGTTGTATAATAACAAGCTCGTGAAGGATTTTAAAACGAAAGCGGTTGAGGATTACGGGAATATTATCGTGAACGTAAGTGAGGCAACAACCCCGATTATCTTACAACTTTATCAGGGTGATAAGGATATTAAGGTGCTGGAGGAACGAACGATCAAGGGAAATGGTAAAGTCGTGTTTGATTACTTGGGAGAGGGAACTTACATGATCCGGGCAATTCTTGATCGGAACGGGAATGGGAAATGGGATACGGGTAATTACCTGAAACATTTGCAGCCGGAAGAGGTGAAATATTTGCCCACGGAGATAAAATTGAAAAAGAATTTCGATGTTGAGCAAGACTTTGACATGAGTAAAACGTATAAGAGGGAAGATCCGAGTAAAAGGAAAAATACAGAAGGAGATAAAAAAAGAAATAGAGCTAATCGATGAGAGCGATTATACTGATAATTACATTGTTTGTGAGCCTTCCTGCCATATCGCAGAAGAAGTTGTCTAATGTGATAGAGAAACTGACTTACAGGGGCTATTACAACTGGAGCTTTATCTGGATTAACGCGGGTTCGGTGGAAATGACCGTACAGCCTTCCGATAAGTATCCGAATGCCCAGTGCATATTTGCCGTGGGGTATTCCAACCCTTCGTGGGATTGGGTGTTCAAGTTGAGAGATACGTTGATTTCGCATCATGATAGCATGACTTATAAACCTTACGAGTTTTCGAGAAAAGCGCACGAGGGAAATTACCATAAAACGTTCGATTACGTGTGGGATTATGATAGCGGGGTGATTCATGCTAATATACACCGGATCGGGAAATACCAGCGTAAAGATACGATTAAATTGTTGCCGGACACGTACGATATGTTGTCCGTGGCGTGGTATGCAAGGGAATTGGATTTTGATAACTACAAGAAAGGAGACCAGATCCCGATACGTATTCTACTGGACGATAAAGTATACGATTTATACGTTCGTTACTTGGGGAAAGAGAAAGTGAAAACGGATAGCGGACGGCGGATGTGTCACGTGTTTTCTCCCTTGCTCGTGGCCGGTGACGTGTTTAAAGGGGGAGAGAATATGAAGGTATGGGTAAGTGATGACGAGTATCGTATTCCCGTGATGGTCGAGGCCAAAATTATCGTGGGATCGGTGAAAGGAATCTTGGATGAGGCCAATAGTAAGTTTTAGCAATTAAAATTATTGATTACTATGAAAAATATCGTATTTGTTTTCGTGATGGTTTTAATGTTAGGTTCTTGTAAGGATGCCACGAAGAACCTGATGCCTTCCGTGACAGGAAAAATCAATCAGGTATTGGTTATTGCCGAGAAAAATATGTGGGATGGTGCCGTGGGTGACACGATCCGGGAATTCTTTGGACAAGATCAGGATGGATTACCTCAGGCTGAACCTATTTTTGACGTGTTGAATTTGCCGGAGAAGTATTTCGACAAGAACATGAAAGGACACCGTAACGTATTGCAAGTCGTGATTTCTCCTTCCGTAGACTCTGCTTACGTGCGGTATGCAGATAGCCCGTGGGCCAAAACTCAGAAGTATGTAAAAATTGCGGCTCCGGATCGGAAAACCTTTTTTAAGTTGTTTGATGAGAATAAATTGAAAATCCTTGGCATATACGCCAAGGCCGAGCGTGACCGGTTGATATCGGTTTACAAGCGGACGGCGGATACTCGTATCTTTAACTTGTTCAAGAAAAAGTATAATATACTGTTGTATTGTCCTACCGGGTATTACGTGAACAAGGACACGACGGATTTCGTGTGGATGTCGAGCGAAACCACGAAAAATAGTAAAGGTATCATATTCTTCACTGAAAAGTATGAACATGAAAGCCAGTTTAATTACGCGATTATTTTTGATCGGGTGAACGAGGAGTTGAAAAAACATATTCCCGGTCCACGTGAAGGATCGTATATGGCATTGGATATGGAGGTGCCTTATACTGCCGTGCAATACAAGTATAACGGGCATTATGCCGTGTTGTTCCGGGGGCTGTGGATGGTTGAAAATGACTTCATGGCGGGACCGTACGAGTTGAATGTGGTGCTGGACGAAGAATATCAGCGGGTGATTTATATGATGGGGTACGTGTACTACCCGAACGAGGAGAAACGGGACATGATGAAACAAGTGGATGCTATCCTAAACACCATGGTGATTGATTATAAAGATAAAGAAGAGAAGACGAAGTAATCAATGAGATATTTGATATTATTTTTGGTGATAGCATCCGCGTGTACGGATGCTATTTCCGTGAATGTACGAGACGGGATTGAACGGTTTGAGGCTTACCGGAATTTGGTGGAAGGTAAGCGAGTTGGTATCGTGGCCAATCATACGTCACGAGTGGACACTGTGCATGGTGTCGATTTCTTGTTGGGCAAAGGTATTAACGTGGTACGGATTTTTTGTCCGGAACATGGGTTTCGGGGAACTGCCGATGCCGGGGAGACAGTGGGAGATTATATTGATGCAGGAAGTGGCTTGAAAGTGGTATCCCTGTATGGGAAGAAAAAGAAACCGCAGCCGGAGGATCTGTCGGGAATAGACGTGATGATTTTTGACATGCAGGATGTGGGAGTACGTTTCTATACTTATCTGTCCACGTTGCATTACGTGATGGAAGCCTGTGCGGAACAAGATATTCCGCTGATCGTGATGGATCGTCCTAATCCGAATGCTTTTTACGTGGATGGCCCGGTCCTGCAGAAAGAGTTTAAATCTTTTGTCGGGATGCACCCGGTTCCGGTCGTGTACGGGATGACGATAGGTGAATATGCCGGAATGATTAACGGGGAAGGCTGGTTGAAAGATAACGTGATTTGTAATCTGACCGTAATTCCTTGCGAGGGATGGAAGCGGAAACAGCCCGTGACGTTGCCTTATGCCCCGTCTCCGAATTTACCGGATTCAGTTTCTATCATGCTTTACCCGTCAACTTGTTTTTTCGAGGGAACGGTAATTAACGAAGGGCGCGGGACATTGCATCCGTTTCAAGTGTTCGGGCATCCGAGTTTGAAGGGGATGCCTTATTCTTATGTGCCTCGCCCGATCAAGGGTATGAGTATGCAGCCCAAATGTAAGGGGCAAACCTGTTACGGGATGGATTTGCGAGGGGAATATTACACTATTTTAAAAATGAAACGTCTGAATTTGGCTTGGTTATTGCAGGCTTATCAAGAGTATAAAGGCAAGGAACCCTTTTTTAATGCTTTATTCAATAAGTTGGTAGGGAACGATAAAGTGCAGCGACAATTGAAAGAAGGAGCGACAGAAGAAGAGATTCGAGCCGGATGGCAGGATGAGGTTGCAGGGTTTATGAAAGTGAGAGAAAGGTATTTGATTTACGATTGAGAAGACGTGGTTAGCGGGAGGTAATCACCTAATCTAAAATTGTAAGTTAATTGGATCATTAAATCTAAAATTGTGATGTGGCGTTTATTAAAGTATTTCTTTATTTCACTGTTAGTATTGGTGATATTAGTGTGTGCTTCGATAGGCATCGTATTGAATTTTATCTTTACCCCGGAGAAGTTGACTCCTATCGTGGAGAAAAGTGCCAATGAATTTTTGAATGCGGAAGTACACTTTGATGCGATCAAGTTAACCTTTTTCTCGACTTTCCCGGAATTCGGGCTTGAGATGCGAAATGGTAGCGTGGTGACGAAAGTCTTTCAGGATTCGTTGAAACAGGAGAATGTTTACGCCGCTACTGATTCATTGATGAGTTTTAAGCGTTGTCGGCTGATTGTGAATCCGATGGCTTATCTGTCTCGGAAGGAAGTTATCGTGAAAGAATTGCGTTTGGAAGAACCGCAAATATACGCTTATATTGACACGAACGGAGTACCCGGTTGGAATGTAATGCGGGAGTCTGCTGAACAGGATTCCGTGGTCATGGTGGAGACGGATACGATTCAAGAAAAAGTGATTGAGGGTATAGATATTCGTAACATTCGTATCGAGGGGGGAAAACTCGTGTTTGATGATCGTGCGAATAAACTTTATGCCCGATTGGAGGGGGTCGGATTGAAAATCGATGGAAATTTTATGGAGCGGAAGGCTGACTTGCAGTTGGATGTGAAAGCAAAGAATATTCTTTTTTGGCAGGAAGGTAATTTACTCGTGAAGCGTTTGCGGTTTGGATTGCAAACAGGAATGCGTTTGGATCGAGATTCTATGCTTTACGTGTTGGATAAAGCTGTTATGAGGGTTAATAGAATGAAATTCGGGGTCGGAGGACGTTTGCAGGCAGATTCGTTAAATCATTTGTTGGACGTGGACCTGACCTTTGGGATAAAGGTTCCTTCTTTGAAAACTCTGCTTGACCTTGTTCCGGAAACAGTACTTAAACATGATGAAAACGTGACAGTATCGGGAGAGGTGCTATGCCGGGGAACGTTGAAGGGAAAATATGGAAAGGATCGGGTTCCCGTGTTGGATGCTCGTTTCAAAATAAATGAAGGTTCCGTGAAATATGAGGGGATGCCTTATTCGTTGGATAAGTTGGATGTTGACTTGGAAGGTGTCGTTGATTTACAGAAAGAACAACCTTCGTTCTTGAAATTGAATCGGTTTTATGTGAAGGGGACAGATATGGATGTGGATTTAAATGGCCGGGTGGATCAATTACTTTCTAATCCTTTGATTACGGCAAGCGTGAAAGCGGATGTCGATTTTTCTATATTGCCCCAAATATTCCCGATACAAGAGGGGGTGACGTTAACGGGAAGTTTGAATACCGGGCTAAAAGGAAATGTTTTATTGGCTGACATAAAGAATAAAAACTATGGAAAACTGGATATTCGAGGAGGGTGTCAATTAAAGAATGTCTTGTTAGCCAGCGAAAAGGATAGTTTGAAATTACGTTCAAAATCTGTGATATTGGGATTCGGAACCAACATGGAAGATAAGACTATCTTGCAGGAAAAGAACCTGTTGAATGGAATCTTTGGTTTTGATAGTGTCGATATACAGTGGAAGAATGCTTTAACCTTTCACATGGATACTTCTTACGTGAAGGTAAAAACTTCTCCCTTGCGAGATACCACGGCTGTCGCTTCTATGTCGGCAGACATTCGTTTCGGGTGGATTGACTTGGTGATGGGTGACTCCCTGCGGTTCCGGATGGGAAATAGTGCGGCTAATTTTGCCTTGGCTCCCTCACCGGAAGATAAAAAGCTCCCGTTGGTAAAAGCGAAGGTCAATATGGATAGTTTACGGGTAAGAGCTAGAGGGAATCGTTTACGGTTGGCGAATGCCGGATTTGATCTTTCGGGAGTTCCAGACCGGAAAAATAAACGTCAATGGCTTGTCAGTGGTGTGGTTGGCTTTAAGGATATGCGGGTATACACCCCCTTGTTTCCTCTGCGGATGCGTATGCCGGGGACGAAGATTACTTTAAGTCCCGGACATATTAAATTGAATGGTGCAAAGTTGAAGATGGGACGTTCTGATCTTCTGTTAACCGGGGAAGTATACAATCTGGCGGGTGCATTTTTGCGACAGGAGGATTTGAAAGCTAATTTGAAGGTGAGATCGAATATGATCAATTGCAATCAATTGATGAAAGCCATGGAGGTTGGGGCTGCCAATCGAATGAACATGAAGTGGGGAACAGAAGAGGAGTTGAGTGAGGATGAATTGTCTGATGTGAATTTGGCAGCGGATTCCACGTACGTGGCAGACTCTACCATGTCTGTCTTTGTTGTTCCTCCCGGTGTTGATTTCACCTTTGAAACGAATATAAAAAAGGTGTTATACGGGAAATTGGAATTGGATAGTATTCACGGGAAGGTGGTGATGCAAAATCAATGTATTGAATTGTCTGATTTGAGTATGCGTTCTATGGCGGCAGATGTGAAGACCACGATGCTGTATAAGGCTTCCGGAAAAGAGAAAGCGTACACTGGTTTTGATTTGCGAATGGATGATATTGATGTGGGAGCATTAATTAATTTTATGCCTTCCCTAGACACTATTGTACCGATGTTACGTTCTTTCGATGGTTTGGTAAATTTCCATATGGCAGCAGAGACTGAGCTGGATTCCACGATGATGGTTGATTTGCCGACGTTACGAGCCGTGGCTTACATTGATGGTAAGGATTTGGTATTGATGGATGGAGAGACGTTTTCGGAAATTTCCAAGATGCTGATGTTTAAAAATAAGGAACGTAATTTGATTGATAGCGTGCGACGGCTCGCCTGATAAGCCTAGTCTCTCCTAGCCAGAGGCGGCTCGCAGTGACCC
>OGZA01001268.1_pt1 | contig 17318 bp, 10 predicted proteins | sample 1576591 | NCBI WGS metagenome assembly OGZA01 (sample SAMEA3541565, study PRJEB24748) | human gut metagenome | biome: human gut; feature: human-associated habitat; material: faeces | place: China | collected 2012
TTGCCGGGTATGACCACCTGGTGCGCCAGCCGATAGAGAACCGCTGCGGTGCGGCGTCGGACTTTACCGCAACCGTTTGCGATTGGCCGCAGGCCACGGAGCGCGGCGCCAGGGTCACGGTGGAGCTGGAGGGCTATCATCGGGCCAGGGCCGTGCTGTATGGCGAAGCGGAGCTGCTGGCGGCCCGACCGGGTGACACGGTCACGGGCACGGCCCAGTGGCAGTCCGCCGTCCATTTCAACAGTGATGATGTGACCCATTTTAACGCCCGGGGCGTGTATGCGCTGCTGTATGGCCGTGAGGATGTGCGTCTGTCGGCGGGTGATGGGGATGCCCTGCGCTGGCTGCCCCAGCGGGCGGGCAAAGCTTTCCGCGAGAAGGTGGTCGCTATCTGGGATGACGCGCGTGTCAGCGGATTCCTGACAGCGGAGCTTACCGGGGACAAGTCCGCTATGGACGACGGAGACTATCTGGCCATGCAGGAGACGGGCCTGGCGCATCTGTTCGCGGTGTCCGGCCTGCACTGCGCTTTTCTGGTGACGCTGCTGGCGTTGCTGATCTCCCGGCGGCAGAGACTGCTGTGCGCCGTGACCATTCCGCTGCTGCTGTTTTACATGGTGATGGTGGGCATGAGCCCCTCGGTGGTCCGTGCCTGCATCATGCAGATATTCCTGCTGATCGCGCCGCTGTTCCGGCGGGGCAGTGACCCTCTGACCAGCTTGGCTGCCGCACTGCTGGTGATCCTGCTGTGCAATCCCTTTGCCGCGGCCAGCGTCAGCTTGCAGCTGAGCTTTTCCGCTACGCTGGGTATGGTGCTGCTGTCACCCCGGCTGTACAAGCTGCTGACCGGGTGGTATAAGGGAAAATGCCGTCCACTGCGGACCGCGTTGTGCTTCGTCGCGGCGAACCTGTCCGCCACCCTCAGCGCCGTGGTGTTCACTGCCCCACTGACAGCCTGGTATTTCCGCATTTTCGTGCTGGTAGCGCCGCTGTCCAGCTTATTGGCGGTGCCTGCGGCGGGATGGAGCTTCATGGCTGCCTTTGTGACGGTGCTGCTGGGCTTTGTGTGGCTGCCGCTGGCCAGCCTGCTGGGGTGGATCTCCTGGGCGCTGGTGCGGTACATCCTGTGGATCGCCAACGGCATGATGTCCTGGCGCTATCACGCGGTGTATTTCACCAATCCCTATCTCATCTACTGGCTGCTGTTTTTGTACGCGGCCTTTATCGGCTGTGCCGCCACGCCGGACGGCAAGCGGAAATATCTGCTGGCTACGATGTTGTCGGTGGCAACGCTGACGGCGGCCATCTGGGTCAACCGGCAAGACTATCAGTACGGCGTGCTGACCGCCCTGACGCTGGATGTGGGACAGGGCGAGAGCGTCATTCTGACCTCCGGCGGTGAGACGGCACTGGTGGACTGCGGCAGCAGCAACAGCTATAAAGACCCCGGCGGTCTGGCTGCCGACACGCTGCACAGCATGGGCGTCCGGGAATTGAGCGCTGTGGTGGTGACCCACTACCACGCCGATCACACCAACGGTTTGTACGAGGTGCTGCGCCGCATCCCGGTGCAGACGGTCTACCTGCCGGATATCGAGGATGAGTATGGTGTCCGGGAGCGTCTGGTGTCGCTGGCGGAGGAGAAGGGCGCGCAGGTGACCTATGTGACGAAGGAGACGGCCGATACGCTGGGCGATACCGTTTTGACCATCTATCCGCCGGTGCAGTCCGGCGGCGATCTGAACGAGCTGGGCCTGACAGCGCTGGCCAGTGCCGGAGACTTTGATCTGCTCATTACCGGCGATATGTCCGGCAGTACCGAGAAAAAGCTGGTGGAAACCTATGCTTTGCCGGATATAGAGGTGCTGGTGGTCAGCCACCACGGCTCCCGATATAGCTCAAATATACGCTTTTTGAAGTCGGTGACGCCGGAGGCGGCGGTCATCAGTGTGGGCGATAACAACTATGGCCACCCGTCGGAGGAGACGCTCCAGCGGCTGCTGGCAGTTGGGGCGGATATCTGGCGCACAGACCAGCAGGGTACCATCCGCATCACCGTGAACGGAGGATAACATGGCGAAGGAGAAAAAAGAAAAGACCCCCGGTTATGAGGAATTCCACGACGCGCTGCAAAGCGACGCCGTGGGGAATGTCTATATATTCCACGGCGAGGAGACGTACCTGATGCAGCAGGCGGTGGCGGAGCTGCAAGCACGGCTTGTGCCGGCGGGCTTTGAGGAGTTCAACTATCACAGGCTTGCAGGCAAGGGCCTGACTATGCAGGAGGTCGTCGAGGCGGCGGAGGCCATGCCTATGATGGCGGAGCGCACCCTGGTCACGGTGGAGGATATAGACTTGTTCAAGTTGGACGAGGCCCAGCGGGGAGCGCTGGTGGCGCTGCTGGGCGACTTCCCGGTGTACTGCACGCTGGTGTTTTTGTACCGGCAGATACCCTATAAGACCGACGCCAAGCTGAAGAAGCTCACCGCCGCCCTGGCGGAGCGCGCCCAGGTGATCGAGTTTGCCCAGCAGGATCAGCAAAAGCTGCAAAAGTGGGTGCGCCGCCGTTTTGCCGCTGCCGGGAAGGATATCGATGCAGGCACGGTAGACCATCTGCTGTTCACCTGCGGCAGCCTGATGACCGGTCTGGTGCCGGAAATTGCCAAAATCGCCGCCTATGCCAGGGGAGCGAAAATCACAGCGGCGGATATCGCCGCTGTGGCGGACCCTGTGCTGGACGCGCGGGTGTTCGACATGACGGACGCAGTGGCGGCTCGTGACTATGACAAGGCGGCGGAATGCCTTGCAGAGCTGCTGCGGATGCAGGAGGAGCCTATTCGCATTCTGGCGGCATTGGGAAAGACGCTGCGGCAGCTGTACACAGCCCGGCTGGCGATCGACGGCGGCAAGGACGTGCTGTGGCTGAAGGATTTGTGGCGCATGAAGTCCGATTACCCGGCCAAAAAGCTGATGCAGTCGGCTCGGGGTGTGCGGCGCAGCTGGTGCCGTGAGGCGGTGAAGCGCTGTCAGACACTGGATCATCGCATGAAAAGCGAACGAAACATGGACAGTGAGGGCGAACTGAAGCTATTTCTCATGGAACTGGCAGGTGTGAAGTGAAGCCGCGGGTCAGGGAAGTCATCGTAGTAGAGGGGCGGTACGACAGAAATACGCTCCTACAGGCAGTGGATGCCGCTGTAGTGGAGGTGGGGGGATTTACTCTGTTCCGTGACCGAGAAAAAGTTGCGTATTTACGCGCTTTGGCTGAAAAACGCGGCATTATACTGCTTACGGATGCGGACAGCGCGGGATTTGTGATCCGAAACCATTTGAAGGGTTGCCTGCCGCCGGAGAGAGTGAAGCAGGCGTATATTCCCGACGTGTACGGAAAGGAACGCCGCAAGAAAAAACCCGGCAAGGAGGGGAAACTGGGGGTAGAGGGCATGAGGCCGGAGGTGCTGGTGGAGGCGCTGCGGCGGGCGGGGGCGACCTTTGAGGAGGGGGAGGGGAGGCGGACGGCGGCAGGGATCACCAAGGCAGACCTGCTGGAGAAGGGCTTGATCGGGCCGAACAGCCGCGAAAAGAGACTGGAAATACAGAAAAAACTCGGGTTTCCGGAACATTTGACGGCGAATGGACTGCTGGAGGCGATGAACCTTCTGCTGAGCCGGGAGGAGTTTGATGCGCTGTAAGCGTTGTAATTGTGTCACCCTATTGCAATTACAGTGGAAATCGGATATAATAAATCGTTCGTTCGGTTATGCTGTCCGGACACAAAATGATACGATCATGATACCATAACGACACAATAAGGAGTGTGAGACAATGACCGAGGAAAGAAAGACCAGTACCCCCGAGACCGAGGAGGTAACGGAGAGTAAAAACTTTATTCTGAACTTTATCGACGAGGACATCGCAGAGGGTGGTCAGTTCCAGGGAATGACCGTCCACACCCGTTTCCCGCCGGAGCCTAACGGCTATCTGCATATTGGACACTGCAAGGCACTGACCATCGACTTCGGCACCGCCGAGCGCTACAACGGCCTGTGCAACCTGCGTATGGACGACACGAACCCCACCAAGGAGGACGAGGAATTCGTGGAGGCCATCAAGCAGGACATCCACTGGCTGGGCTTTGACTGGGGCGACCGGTTCTTTTACGGCAGCGACTACTTTGAGGAGGACTACCGCCAGGCGGTGCTGCTGATCAAAAAGGGGCTGGCCTATGTGTGCCAGCTGACACCGGAGGAGTTCAAGGCCAACCGCGGCGACATCGGCATTCCCGCCGTATCGCCCTATCGGGATCGGCCCATCGAGGAGAGCCTGGACCTGTTCGCCCGTATGCGGGCCGGGGAGTTCCCCAACGGCGCTATGACGCTGCGGGCCAAGATCGATCTGGCCAGCGGCAACTTCAATATGCGTGACCCGGTCATCTACCGTATCAACCACATGAGCCACCACCGGCAGGGAAACAAGTGGTGCATTTATCCCATGTACGACTTCGCGCACCCCATTCAGGATGCGCTGGAGGGCATCACCCACAGCCTGTGCTCGCTGGAGTTCGAGGCGCACCGGCCCCTGTACAACTGGGTCATCGAGCACTGTGAGCTGCCCGCCCATCCCCGGCAGATCGAGTTTGCCCGGCTGGGCATCGACCACACGGTCATGTCCAAGCGGAAGCTGCGTAAGCTGGTGGAGGAGAACTATGTCTCCGGCTGGGACGATCCCCGGATGCCCACGCTGTGCGGTCTGCGCCGCCGGGGATACACCGCCGCCGCCATCCGCAGCTTCTGCGAGCGCATCGGCGTGGCCAAGTCCCCCAACACCATTGAGTACGGCTTCCTGGAGCACTGCCTGCGGGAGGACCTGAACGCCCACGCGGAGCGCACCATGGCGGTGCTGCACCCGGTGAAGCTGACGGTGACCAACTATCCCGAGGGCAAGAGCGAGGTATTCACGGTGGAGAACAACCCCACCGACCCGGCGCAGGGCACCCATGAGATCACCTTCTCGCGCCATCTGTGGATCGAGGCGGAGGACTTTATGGAGGTCCCGGTGCCCAAGTACAAGCGACTGACCCCCAACGGCCCGGAGTGCCGGCTGAAGGGCGCGTATCTGGTGCAGTGCACCGGCTGCGTGAAGGACGCGGACGGCAACGTCACCGAGGTGCTGTGCACCTATGATCCGGAGTCCAGCGGCGGTGATCCCGCCGACGGCCGCAAGGTCAAGGGTGCCACGCTCCACTGGGTGGACGCGGAGAACTGCATGGACGCGGAGGTCCGGCTGTACGACAACCTGTTTTCCGATGAGCAGCCCGACGGCCCGGACAAGGACTTCCTGGACTGCCTGAACCCGGAGAGCCTTACGGTGCTCACCGGCTGCAAGGTGGAGCCGGAGATGCGGAAGGTGGCGGAGGCGTTCGACAAGCAGGCCGACCGCACCGGCGTCAACGCACCCACGTTCCAGTTCATGCGTGTGGGCTATTTCTGCCTGGACAACCGTGACAGCTCCGCGGCGCACATGGTGTTCAACCGCAGTGTGTCGCTGAAGGACAGCTTTAAGAAGTGAGAAAAAGAACCCCGCAGGGGGTGCTTTTTTCACGCCGATGGGACGAAAAAGGCAGCACCGGGAGGTGCTGCCTTTTTTATGTGTGGTTCAGGCGCCGGACCTCGAAGGAGGTCTCGGCCAGGGTGCTGTCGGCGGTGCCCACCTGAAGGGTCACGGTAAAGATGCCCAAAGCGCTGTCGTAGCGCAGACTGACATCGCGGACCCGAAGACCCCGGGGATAGGCGGCGCTGCTGAGCAGCTTGGTGCTGCCCAGGGTGAGCTGGCCGTCGGCATCCACCTGAAAGGCGGCGCCCTCACCCTCCACGCTGCCCAGATCCTGAATAAAGATGTGGTCCAGGCTGCCGTCCGCGCCGGGGGTCACGGTGCCGCAGAAGCGTAGCTTGTCGCTGATAACGCTGGTAAGGGTGGAGCACAGCTCCTGGGCCTCGGACAGCTGCATGGAGCTGTTGTAGGTGCGGCCGGCGAAGCGGACGCCCACGGTCAGCAGGGCGCTGACGAGCAGGACGATGAGAACGGCGCACAGCAGCTCCGTCAGGGTGAAGCCGCGGCGGTCACGAAGCTTGTTCATGGCGTGACCTCCTCGTAATAGAGGCAGCCGTTGTCCTCGTAGACCTGCACGGTGGTGCGGCCGCTGCGGGTGCCGCCGCCGGAGGCGGTCAGGGCGGCGGTGCCGTTCGACACCGCATTGCTGTAGTGGAAGGAGATGTCGGCGGAACGGACCTTAGCGTTGATCTTGGCGGCGGAGACGGCGGCGGTGGTCAGAAATACGAAGGTCAGTACGATGATCAGGATGGAGACCAGCGTCTCTACCAGTGTTTCGCCGCGGGTGCTGTTCAGCTTTTTGATACGACCGCCTCCTTTTCGATGGTGGCGTTGTCCGGCGACCAGGAGACCGTTGTTGTGGTCGTGGTGACGTCGCGGATCCAGAGACCGCCGCCGCTGACGGTGCTGACAGTGGGATCGGCCTTGTTTTCGCGGAGCGTCAGCACCAGGCGGCAGTCACTGTCGCCGCCGTCGGCCAGGTGCAGGACGATGGTGATGTCGTAATTGGGCGCCATGGTAAAGACGGCGGAGACATCATCCAGCCCGTCCACGGAGAGGGTGATGGTGTCGGTAAAGCTCTTGCCGCTGTCCCTGTCCACGGCGGCCTTGCCGGCCTTGAGCCATGCGGCCGTAAACCCGGTGGGTGAGGTCGTTTCGCGGCTCGTTTCGGTGGAGGTGTCATCGGTATAGGTGGTTTTCACCGTCTCCTGGACAAAGGAGGCGTTCAGGATATCATCACGCAGCAGACGGGCCGCGGAGCTGACCGTCAGATACGCCTGCCGGGCAGCCCGGTCATTCTCCAGACGGCGGGCCGAGGAGGTGGCGGCGGTGAGGATCACCGCGCTGACCATACTGGCCGCCAGCAGCAGAAGGAGGGCCATCATCAGCGTGGCGCCCTGTTGGTTTTTCAGTTTGTGCACGGGAGGGCCTCCTTTCTGCGGAAGTGTTATGCGGTGGGGGTATCCGGCGCGGGAGCGTCCCCGGACGCGGCGGAGTCGCCGGTGCTGCCGGAGTCACCGGTGTCGCCGGAATCGCCGCCGGAAGTGCCGCCGGAATCTTCGCCGCCGTCGCCGCCGGAGGGCTCCTCCTTACCGGAGGGGGAGACCGGGGCGGCATACAGCTTGCGCACGGCGGTGAAGGCCGTGTCGGCATACAGCGGCTGGGTGATGTCCGGGGTCCAGCTGTCGATGGTGTCCAGGGAGATGCCGTATTCCGTCAGAAGCCGGGCCACGTCCTCCGCCGTAGGCGCTGTACCGTAGGGGACAGACAGGGGGAGCGCCTGCTCATCCACCCGGAGGGTGGCGGTGACCTGGGTGTCGGACTCGGTCAGCGTGTAGGGGACGTCGGATAGGGTGAAGGTGCGGCCCCCGGCGTCCCTGAGGGTGATCTTGAGCGTCACGGGGCCCGCCTGCTTGCCCTTGACGGTCAGGGGCCGGACGGTGAACAGGGTGTCCGTCAGGCTCTGGGGCTGGCCCTCAAAGATGCGGTAATCCGCCGTGCCGGAGAGGGCGTCGCAGGTCACGGCGTCGGTGCCGGCGCCCACGGTGACGGTTGCGGCGGAGAGGGTGAAGCGATAGCTTCCGTCCTCGTTGGCGGCCGTCAGGTCCGCGGCGCTGCCCCGGCTGTACAGGTACAGCTTGGCACCGGTGTAGGCGGGGGTGTCGGTGTAGGGGGCTCCGTTGTAGGGGGGAGCCGAGGCGTCGGTGCCGGCCAGGAAGGCGTCGCCCGCGCGGGTCATAATGCCCTGCCGATAGACAGGGGGGTCGCCGGAGGTGTTGGCGATGCCCAGCACGCCCTGCATACGGACGGGAAGCACAAGGGGCAGTTGGCTGGTGAAGCTCTCGCCCGCCGCGTTGGTGTAGGTGGCCTCTACGCGGGGGAGATCCTCGCCCTCACCTACGGCGGTGAGGGTGACCTTCTGGTCGTCGGTGGCCGCCGAGGCGGTGATGTAGTTGCTGCCGGCGCTGGGGATGACCCGCCATTTAACGCCGGAGAGGGTGCTGCCCTTGCTGTCGGAGGCGGAGAGGGTCAGGGTGGCGGTGTCGCCGACGAAGAAGTCGTCGCCGGGCAGGCCGTCCACGGAGATGTCCAGCGTGGAGGTGACGCTCACCAGCAGTCGGGCGGTATAGTCACCCAGCGTGGCGAAGACCTCGGTAGAGCCGACCGACAGGCCGGTGAGGGTCACGGCGTAGCTGTGTCGGACGTCCGCCGGGGGCGTCTGTGCCTGCGGTACGGAGACGTCCACGATGCCCTCGCGGGAGCAGGTGATGACGGGGACGGCGTCAGCGTCGGTGTCCTGCGTGAAGTGCAGCGACAGTGTGGCGCTGGGGGTTGTGATACGGTCCAGCGACAGGATACCGCTGCTCCAGTACAGACCGCGGGAGGGCCATTCGCCGTAGTGCAGGCAGGCGGTGCCCTGGGTCAATACGGTGGGGAAGGGGTAGTTCTGGCCCTGCAGGGCTGCGGCGCTGCCGGGGAAGCTGTATTTGCCGTGGGCCGCCTGGCCGTTTTCCTCCGTGGTGACCCAGTGGAAGCTGCTGCCGCCATTGCCGTTGAGCAGCTCCACGAAGGTCTTGCCGCCGGCGGAGGTTTGCGCGGACATCTGGTCGTAGGTCAGGGCAGTAAGGCCGTTGATGTTGTAGGTGCTGCTGCCGGTGTTCCAGGTGTACTTGGACAGATAGCTCAGTTTGCCACGGAGCATATCCATCCGCGCGGCATCGGTGCTCAGCAGGGTGGCCAGGGAGTAGTAGGTGTACTGTCCATTGGACTTGGTGGACTTGCTGTAGAAGGTGGGGAGGCTGTTGAAGGAGATCGCGGCGCTGCTGTCCAGGTAGTAGCAGTTGTTGATGGTCAGCCGGGCGGTGCCGCCGTTTACGCCGGCACGGTCGGCGATGCTGCCGATGAGGGAGATGCCGGTGATGGTGCCCTCCATGGCAGGGAAGGTCATGTAGGTGTAGCAGTTGTTGTAGGTGGGTTGGCCGTCCTTGCTGCCGGAGAAGTTGGAGAAGGTGGCGGAGAAGCCGCTGCCGCCGATGCCGCCGATGTACACGTAGGTGTCCGGGCCGGCCTCCGCGCCGCCCTGGGTCATTTTGACGGATTTAGGCGTCGACTCATAGCGATCCACGAAGAAGGTGTTGGTGCTGTCGCCGGTAAGGATGCGCTCATTCAGCAGATCGTTGGCGACGGTGATGCTGCCGCCGGTGTAGCAGTCCGACACATCATAGCGGACGCCGCCCACCAGACCGCCCACGCGGACATAGTTGCCCCACTGGGCCTTGTTCATGGCGCCGGTGTTGGCGTAGCGGTGGGTACAGTTGATATTCAGCTTGACCACGGCGGAGCACCTGTTCAGATTGGCGCTGGATACGCCCACCAGCCCGCCGATGGCGGCTTCGCCCAAGAACTGCCGGTTTTTGCTGTTGTCGGTCACGGTGTAGCCGGCGATAGCGCAGTTGCTGATGGTGCTGACCTTCGTCTTGTCCTTCAGGTTTTCATCATAGTCGTAGGCAATGCCTACCAGACCGCCCAGGGCGTAGGAGGTGGCGTAATTCTCCGGCCCGGTGGCACCGGAGGCAGGGGTGGCGTCGGTCTTGCGCTGGATAACGGCGTCGTTGTCGCTGTAGAGCACGATGTTTTTGATCTCCGCGCCGGCGGTGGTGCCGAACAGACCCACGTTGTAGCAATGGGAGGTGATGTTCACATTCTTGATGTAGTAGTTGCCGCCGTCGTAGATACCGCCGAACCAGTTGTACAGCGTCAGATCATAGGTTTCATTGCCCCTGTTCAACTGGCCGTTGTTCACCGCGCCGGCAATGGGGTGGAAGTCGTAGTTTGCGGCCGTGCCGTCGGCGGCGGTGCCGTGTCCTGCGCCGTTGAGGTCGTGGGTCTGCTGCCAGGTGAGGATAGGACGGGGGCCGCCGGTGCTGTCGCCGGCCAGCGCCATCGCCTTTGTCTGCAGCGCATTGCCGCGGCGGTTGGTGTATTGCAGATAGGGGTAGTACTTGTAGTCACTATTACTGCCTGTGACATCGCGCGTCGTGCTGCCCTGACTGTCGATATAGCTCCAGTTAATGTATTGCAGCTGCTCTATGGAGCGTACCTGGTAGGGCTTGGAGGCCGTTCCCGGCGCATTGTTGGAGGACAGGGCGAAGGCGTCGGCAAAGAAGGGGCTGACGGTGTAGGTCAGCGCGGCGCCCTCGTGGGTCAGCGTCCAGGCATCGTTGGCCTGGGTGCCGCTGGTCAGGTGCAGACCGTTATCGGAGGTCTTGTAGGTGACGAAATTGAATTCCGGCATCTGCCGGTGCAGGTCATCGGCCGCCGCGGTATAGCGAGTGCCGGTCTCGGTGATGCCGGTGGAGAGCGCAGGCTCGGTGGTGCTGCCGGCGGACCAATAGTAACCGTAGCCGTAAGCGGTGACGGTGCCGCCGTCGTCATGGGAGACACAGAGACTGCTGTTGGCCTTGTATTCGCCGTCCTCGACACCGATCGAGGAGAAATAGTAGCCGCTGCCGGTGGGCTTGGACTCATATTCCCAGTATAGCAGGCCCAGAACGCCCATATCGGCAGGTGTCACCCAGTCGCCGTAATGGACGCGGCTGCCGTCGTGGCCGGCGACGATGCCGGGATAGGGGTAGGCCTTGCCGGCGGAGTCCAGGGTCTTATCGTGCTGGAAGGTATTGGCGGCGGAGACGGCGCCAAAGCCGCCCAGCCGGGTGGCCATGCCGCGCAGGGCCGGCTCGTTCACCGGAGCCGCGCCGGATCTGTCCGTGTACTGGTATAGGTGAACGCTGTCTACAAAGCGGTATGTGCCGCCGTTGAGGTAGCAGCAGCCGGATACGCCGCCGGCAGTGGGGGCAAAGCCGTGAATATCCGCATTGGGTGAAGTCATGGCTGTGGCGCAGTAGCTGGCGCGGAGGGAACCGGTGTTGCTGCCGGCAAAGCCGCCCAGCGTCACGCCGCCGCCGTTGATCGTGCCAATCTCAATGTCGGCCATGGCGTAGCACTGCTGGACGACGCCGCTGTTGCCGCCAGCGAAGCCGCCGGCGCAGAGCGTGGCGTACAGGCTATTGGCGAAAAGGCGCGGTGCGCTGACGCCGGAGGCGCGGACTGTACCGCTGTTGCGTCCCACCAGGCCGCCCAGATACAGGATACTGCCGTGACGGGCGTCGCCGTTCACGGAGAAGCCCGCGGCGGCGCAGTTGTAGACCGTGCCCTCGTTGCAGCCGGTCAGGGCGCCGATGCAGGCGGTTTGCAGAGAGAGCTGACCTTCCAGAGAAACGGTACGATCCTTATTGGCGGTGAGCAGTATGATATTGCGCAGGGTGCCCCGGTTCAGACCGAACATACCGGCATAGCTGGTGCCGTCGGTGTTGACGGCGCTGGTAAAGGAGGGCGCTGCGATGGTATAGCCGCCGCCGTCGTAGGTGTGGATGAAAGGCTTGCCGTCTGCGGCACCGATAGGCGGCTGCGTGTGCACCGTGAGACGGGCGTAGCTGTTGTAGTCGATGGGGCGCTCCTGCAGGAAGACGGCTGTCTTGTCCAGCAGGGTACGGTAGGTATCGTAATACAGGCTCAGGTCGTGCAGATGACGGGCCGTGCGGATGCCAACCTCCGCCGGGGCGCTGGGCAGGGCGGCGCTCTGGATCACGCGGCAGACGAAGTGGGGATTGAAGAAGTAGGAGATGTCATCCACCGTCACCTGACGGTAGAAGGCGGGGGACACCTCACTGGTATAGACCAGCGCATCGGGCAGGCGTACCAGCCAGTAGCCGCCGCCGATATCCTCAGTGTGCCGAAGCATGTCAGTATTTTCTATACCGCCCAGGGTATAGGCGACGGTGATGGCGTCCGTAGGCTGGGTGCGGTAGACCATGCCGTAGCCGTCGTCCACAACGGTGCCGCCGGAACGGAGGGTGGAGCGGTTGGCACCCAGGAAGCCGTAGGTGCCGTCGCTGTATTTTTCATAGTAGGCCAGCGCGCCGGACTCGAAATCCGCCTGCCAGTCGCCGTAGTGGGGCAGACCGGTGAGCCGGGGGTAGGAGTAGGTGCTCAGGCCCATGTTGTCCATGAGGTTGTAGGCCACGGTGTCGCTTGTCTCCGCGGTAAAGGCGGTACCCAGGACCTTTACGCCCTCTGCGCGGTTCTGGCCGCTCCATTCGGCGTAATTGACGAAGCTGGTGCCGGACAGATCGTTCCGGCTGGGGAACAGGTAATAGACAGCGTCTATGTCGGCGGGAGCCGTGCCGGCAGCGGGGGGGCTTGACAGTGGAGTAGGTCAGCTTCATGTCGGTGCCCAGGCGGACGCAGGCACTGTAACAGGCCTTGAGGCTGTCGCCGCCGGAGAGCTCGCCGCCGGAGAGACCGGCGGTGGTGCCGGCGCTCTGGAAGCCGGCGGCGTAGCAGTTGGACAGGGCGATATTGGCGGTGCTGTTGCAGGCGCCTATCAGGCCGCCGGCGACGCCGTTATTGGCGGCGGCGTACAGGTAGCAGTCCGCGTAGGAATGGTCCACAGTCAGAGCAGCACTGTCCGTATTGCCCACCAGGCCGCCGGCATAGCGGACACCCTGAATCACGGTAGCCGCGAAGCTGCGGCGGATGGTCAGCGTGCCGTCGCAGCGGCCTGCCAGACCGCCCGCCGTGCTGCCGCGGAGCCAGATGTCCTGTTCGGTCTTGGTGCTGAGTTTGTCGCGGGTGGGACTGAGATACACCTGACAGTCGAGGATCTCGGTCTTGCCGCTGAGACGGCCGGCCAGGCCGCCGGCATTGCCGGAGGCGGTGATGTCGGCACCGCAGAGGCGCAGGTTTTTCAGCGTGCCGGAGAAGGCGGCAAAAAGACCGCCGTCGCCGGTGGTGTTCACGGTCAGACCGTAGATGACCGGGTGGTAGACCTGGCCGTTTACGGTGGCCTTGCTCTCGCAGTAGGTCAGGTGGCTGTTGGTGATGGGCGTGAACGTGCGGGAGCCGTACAGGCGGTCCCAGCCGTCGTCGGTGTTTTCGTTGACAAATTGGATATCCTGCTCCTGCACGGCGCGGGTGATGCTGTCGGGCAAGCGGGAGGCCGTGTCCAGATTTTGCAGGTGGCGGGCGTAGGTAACAACGGCGGTGTCGCCGCCGCGAACCTCGGCAAACAGACTGTTGGCGGTCAGCGTGCCGGAGGCGGAGTCCACCAGACGGTTCTCACACGTCACCTCCACGGTGATGGTCAGGTCCGCGCCGGGGGTCAGGTTTTTGTTTTTGAAGCGGGCCTGCTGGCCGAAGCGCATACCGTCCGTCAGAGAGTCCAGGACCATGGTGGCGGTGTAGGTGAGATAGTCGGTCTTGACCTCGCTGCCGGTCAGCTCGATGCGGGAGGTGCTGTGGACGCCGTCGGAGACGGTCACATAGAAGTGCAGCGGCTCCATAGGCGTGTCACAGGTGACGCGCAGAAGAAGCTGCTCTTTGTTGATGATCTCCATATGGGGCGTCAGCTTGCCGGTAATCTCGGACTGCACACTGTCGCCGCCGTAATAGCCCACGGTGGCGCCGGCGCTCAGCCGGCCATCACGGAACCGCAGGGGATTGAAGCTGTCAAAGTCGTAGGTCAGGGGTTTTTCACTGTAAAACACGGCGTAGACGCTGCCGCTGGTGGGGTCGAGCTCGATCACCCAATGGTTGTCCCACAGCTGGCGGTCCACCTGATCCTTCGGCAGGATGGCCGCGGCGGCGGAGCCTTCGCCGGTCTTGGCGGCGGAGGTCACATAGTGCAGGGAGGTTTTTCTCTCGGCGGCGTCCAGCGGTGTGTTGTTCAGGGGCTGCAGATCCTCCGCATAGCAGTCGGAAATACGGCCATTGGCCAGCAGCTCGGACAGCTTGTTCTGGGCCGCGTGGTAGACGATCTCCGCCCTGGCGTCCAGTTCTGTCTGGCGCAGGTCGCGCTGATGGCGGGTGATGGGGATCATGGCCAGGCCCATCAGCACGATCAGGATGGCGACCGCGATGAGGACTTCGGACAGCGTAAAGCCGGAATTATTCTGTTTTGAGAGCTTTTTTTGCATAACACAATCGATACGCTGCCCCGCAAAGGGACGCGGGCGGAAAAATGGTGGGGACGCAGTCAGGGCATCAGCTCGAAAAAGATGAGGTGAAGCACGGTTTTGTACTGCGCTTTGTCGGCGTCATACTGCACGTCCACGTTGGAGAGGAAGTTGACATTGGCGCTGGCGCTCAGCGCGTCGATGATCTGGCGGGACTGGGCGTAGGAAGCGGTCTGGTAGGTCAGCGTCACGGGGCGCAGCACGAGATAGCCCTCCTGGGTGGTGCCCTCGGTGCAGTCCACCTCGTATTGCAGGGTGGCGGCCATGAGCTTGTCCAGCTCGGTCATCAGGGCCTGGTCGTTGTCGTACTGGGGCAGGGCACGCTCCTGGCCGGAGGCCTTGATGGCGGCAATGGCCTGCTGCATCTGCTCCAGCTGGGCCAGACGGACACGGTCGGTGTCCAGCTCGGCCTGCTCGATGTCGGTGTTGGTGCGGAGGGAGGTTATCTGGCGGTCGATGGGCTCCAGAAACAGCTTGCAGTAGCCCAGGACCAGCACCAGCACCACCAGGACCAGCAGCAGGGTCTTTTCCCGCTTGGTAAGCTCGCGGTTCATTGAGACACCTCCTCCGGCTGTCGCAGTTCGATGCGGACGGTGAAATCCATGATGGTGGCGGCCTTACCCTCCTCCGTGGAGGCGACGCTGAGGGAGACGCTGTCCACGATGGGGGAGAGGCGCAGGCGGGCGAACATGGCGGAGATCTGGTCCAGGGTCATGCCGGACATATCCACGTTCATGGTGTTTTGGGTGATCTGGAGCGCCGTGAGGGAGCCATGGCTGAGCATCTCCTGCTCCAGCAGGTCCAGGGCCGCCTGACGGTCCACGGCGGCGGGGATGTCCTCGCTGCCGGCGGCGGTCATCCAGTCCATGGAGTAGGTGCGGTATTCCAGCAGGACGCGGTCATAGTCGGCCAGGGCCTCCTGGGCGCTCACATACTGGGTGTGGACGCGGTCATAGGCGGCCTGGGCCTTGTCCAGACGGCGATACTGCTGGAGCACGCCGAAGTTGACCACAACGGTTACCAGCGCCGCAATGGCCAGAATACCGATGAGCAGGGTCCGGCGGTCACGCTGGCGGTCCTCCTGCAGGTTCAGGTTGATGCCGGTCTTCTGGGGGCACTTTATCATTTTCCGCGCGGGCGCGGCAGTGCGCGTATCCACGGTGATACCGTTCTTTTCCGCGATCATTGCAGACCTCCTCTCAGTCCCTCGTCCACGCCGCCGATGGCGCGGAGATACATCCACGGCTCATCCAGGGTCACATCGTCGCCCAGCAGCTCCTGGGCGGTGTGCAGGTGCAGGTGCGTGGTCTCGGCCAGCGCCTGACGCAGGGGGACAATATTGCAGCCGCCGCTGCACAGGCACAGGTCAGTGAGCTCCTGCTGCCGGTTGTTGTAGTTGAAGAAGTTGACGGCCTTCATCACCTCCACGGCGATGCGGGCGTAAAACGATTGGGCATAGTCGGAGGAGAGCACGTCGTTGTAGTTTTGCAGCACATAGCTGTGGGCCACATGGATATCCACGCCGCAGTGCTCCGCTACCAGCTGCTCCAGACGGTTCAGGCCCAGGTCGATCTCCCGGCGGCTTTCGAAGAAGGCGCCGCGGTAGATGTAGAGATAGGCGGCGGTGTGGCCCAGGTTGACGATGCACATATCCCGCTGGGGCAGGCCGGTGCGGCGGTAGTAGGCCGCCAGCACGCCGGCGTAGGCGCACTCACTGGGGGTGAGGACCTGCAGCTTGAAGCCGGCGCGGCGCATCATGGCGCGGTAGCGCTCCGCCGTCTCCTTGAGCATGGCGCAGGCCAGCAGCGTCATTTCGGTGGGATAGCCGTCCTGGTCGCGGAGAATGTCGCGCATGGAGTAGTCAAAGTAGTACTTGCTTTTCTCGTCCGTAAGGAAGTCGCGGAACTCGTAGGGCAGGTTGTAGCGCAGCTGCTGCTCCGTCATGGCGGGCATGGTCAGCTCGCGGGTAAAGACCTCGGTGGAGGGCAGGACCACGGCGGCGTTGGTCAGGGGAATGCCGTTGTCCCGGGCGGCCTGGCGGAGGAAGTCCGCCATGGCGTCCATGGACAAGATCTTGGTGCCGGAGACCATGTTGTCCGGCAGCTCCATGGTGGCGGCCTTTTTCAGCACGCCGCCGGCGAAGTAGGCCAGCTTGACGCTGCTGCCGCCGATATCAATGCCAACGATTTTTTTCATAAGGGGATCCTCACTTTCCGATACCATCGATCGACAAGGGCAAACACGCCCTTGTCGATCGCTGGTAAGCGTTACAGCAATGACAGGTACCAGTCGATAAGGTTCTGGCCGAACAGGGCGGCGCACCAGGCGGCCAGCGCGATGCCGGGGCCCCAGGGAAGGCCCTGCTGTCCGCGCTTGGCGCGGACAAGGCCCCATAGGAGGCCGACGACGCAGGCCAGCAGCAGGCACAGCAGATTTTTCTGCCAGCCCAGAAACAGCCCTGTGAGAAACAGCAGCTTGATATCGCCGCCGCCCATGGCGTCGCGGCGGAGCAGCTTCTCCATCAGCAGCGCCAGCAGCAGGACGCCGCCGCCCACGGCGACGCCGCCGATGAGGCCGTCCAGCGCCCGTTTGCCCGGGTCCGGGACAAAAAACAGGGTGACGATAAAAAGCACAACGCCGACCGCGATAAAGCGGTCGGGGATGATGTACCCCTCCAGGTCCGCGAAGGCGCAGGCCAGCAGCAGGCAGGCCACGGCCCAGGCTTCGAGGGTCCGGAGGGAGATATCATAGCGCAGCAGCAGCGACACGAACACCAGCGCGGCCACCGCTTCACCCACCGCGTGGCGGGGGGAGAGCTTCGCGCCGCAGTAACGGCAGCGGCCATGGCTGAACACATAGCTGAACACCGGCACAAGATCGCGGGGCGACAGCACATGGCCGCAGACGTCGCAGTGGGAACGGCCGCGGAGGACGCTCTCGCCATGGACGATGCGCCAGGCGGCGCAGTTGAGAAAGCTGCCCATGCAGGCGCCCAGCAGGGCGGCGATGAAGCAGCTGTATATGGTGATGGCGGGGGCGGCGTACAGCATGGGAACAGGCTCCTTTGTGTCGTTGCGGGTGTCCCCGCCCCGGCTGTGCCGGTGCCTGTTCGCCAAGCTTGTTGAACTCCTCAAG
>OGZA01001272.1_pt1 | contig 17287 bp, 26 predicted proteins | sample 1576591 | NCBI WGS metagenome assembly OGZA01 (sample SAMEA3541565, study PRJEB24748) | human gut metagenome | biome: human gut; feature: human-associated habitat; material: faeces | place: China | collected 2012
GGTGAGTTTGCGGCCGTCAAAGCCCGCCAGGATGCCGTCGGCGCTGTCGGTATCCACATTAAGGCGCTGCTGCGGCTCCACGCCGGCCCACGCTTGCGATCACGTGCTCTCCTCCGCGCTTTCCGCGCGCAACCTCGCGCTTGCCGCCGCCGAAGCCGCCTCATGCTCAATACGGTTTCCGGCCTCGTCGTAATCCTTAAATTTGTTACGGCACTCAGACCAAAACTCCACAATATCCAGCAGCTTCTGGTTCCGCTCAAAAATACAAAACGTTGCGCCGGTAATCGGGTTCTTTGCTCGTTCGCTATAGCTCAGTCCAAAAGCCTTCAAAAAACTGGTCAGCCGTCCAGAATAGCTGCAAAAGTATTCCGGCTGCTGCTTCTCATGGTCTTCCACAAAAACCATCCCCCTTCCCTTTCAAAATTCCTGCTGGCTTAATCCAGCTTAATATCATAAGCGCAGTCCACGCCCTGGTCATTTACCACAAGTACGGTCTGCTCCGGTTTATTTCTAAGTCTTTTTTCCATACAATACCCGTCAGGGCCATTCACACAGCCGCTCTCGTAAACTTTGGTATCGTAAACAGTAGTCAAGGCATTTGTATGGCGGTGTCCCATCAGTACAATGGCTGGTTTTGCACCTGTCATCATCGTCAGGGTCTGCACAACACTGCCAGCCGCATCCTTATCTCCATGCACAGCATAAATCAGCTGGTCTCGCACGGTAAAATTAGCCACAGTATCGTCAATTTTATTGTCATGCATATGGATGTTGTTAATGCAGGCACATTTCGCGCCAACAAAATACGTCACCAACTTGTCCAAATACTCCCCATACTGGTTGTCTTCCTTATTAGGGAACACGCGGCTATGGTTGCCCGGCACACTGTACACTTCCACATTTACAAACAGCTTGGCCATCTCCGCCACAAACCAGCTCACAGCTTCGCTGGCCGTAATTACCTGGTCCACAACATGTTCGTTGTTTTCCAGGCGGCTGTTTACGTGGATCGCACCGTTCACCATGTCGCCGCCAAGCACTATGTAGCACTTCTTGGCATTATGCCGCCGCCAGATCTCTGTAATCTTTCCGGCGTATTTTCGCAGCCGATAAGCCATGATCTCCTGGTTAAACTTATTAAAGGTATTGTCTATATGGATACCCGCATGCAGATCCGTCAGGTGTACCACAAGGTCACAATCGCCCTGCCCTACACACTGCAGCACATCCACATGCTCATATTCAGCTGGGTCATAGGCATCAATGCAGCGTTCAATCAGCTCGCGCATGGATTCACCGCGGGCTTGTACACGCATCAGGCGGCTTACCTCATTCCGCTCATCGCGGAACTTGACCTTGGCCTTTTCCAACTCGCGCCGCTCATTCTTAATTTCTTCAAGTACCGCCTGCGAGTCAGTCGTGTCATAGCCGCAAGCATCCTGCATGTCCTGAAAAGCCTTCCAAGTTTTACGGTAGGCGCACTCGCCCTTATTCTGCCCCAGCGTTTCATTGATAACATTCGCCACATCAGGCCATGTGCCAATCTGGTCTTTCATGGAACAAATGCGGTAAACGTAATGGTCCTCTGTCTCTCCTTCAAAAATTGGCCAATTGTTCATGCACTCACCTCGCCATCAAAAGTGCGGGCAGTACGGCGCTTTTCATCGCGCTCCATCTCCGCAATGGCAGCCTGCGCGTCAACATTATTGGGCAGTGCCTTCAAAATGTCTTTTACTTCGTCCACCATAATGTGGTGTACGGTCTTGCTCATGTGCGCTTTCGGGAACATCTTACGGATCATCTTGGCCTCAGCCTTAGTAACAGTAATCATAAAAAACAAGTCTCCTTTAAAAATGTAATTCCGGGCATACAAAAAAGCCCGCCAGGCTTAAAACCCAGCGGGCAACTATACCCAATCCTACATAAAACTCTTTCCTCAGAAAGCGTCACATTTTCGCATGGCTACGGTACTTTCGTGTCCGAACCCGTGTTTTCTCGCGGCGCATTTCTTTGGCACATTTGGAGCAATATTTTGTAGATTTACTGTTCAAGTGATATTCCGCCCCACAGCACTGGCAAAAGTGGATATTTTCAAGTCCCACCTCTTTAAATACCTCACACAGGTTCAGCCGATTTGTCCGCGGTGTTATCACATATTCGTAAACGACTTCTCTATCGTACAATTCATAGTTACTGTAAGTATAATAACAGCCAATTTTCTTGGGGCCTGGTTCACACGGTGTCCGCAGTAAAATATTATACTTACTATATAGATTCTTCATATTTTCAGGCTCGTGGTATGTATCATACCATTTGTCTGTTTTGATCCGCACTTTCCAGATTTTTCCATTAAAGCAACTGCAAAACTGCTTTAAGTTAAACTCTGTTGTCAGATCTAACGTGTCGGTCTGCCAGATCCGGCACATTACTATCACGCCAAACAACACAAGCAGCTCACGTTGCTTTAGCGGGTATTTTCTGGCGCAATCCTTAATAAACTCAATATCCTGCTTATAAATCTGTATTTTATCAATTTCTAAAAGTCTGCTGGTTTTCGTACATCTTTTTTCATAATCAAGTATCAGGTCATATCTGTCATAGGTAAGACCTTTATGGTTGTCCATTTTAGCTAGATAGGTATCTGCACAAACATCCGGTGGCATACCACTCTGGGCCAATAGCCGGTTTAACGTCCGGTTCCCCATGTGATAATCCTCATAATGATCAAGTAACATCTTCTCATTGCAGAAAAAATCATAATACATTCGCATCACCTCCGGGAATAAGTTCAGCATCAACATATTCTACCTGAATATCATTCTCCATTGGGGCAAGTGTGTATCGTTTACCAAGGTATTCATACTCACCATCATCGCACTGCAATGGCAAGCAGATATTTACCTGTTTAATATTTTCTACAATGCCCTTCCCCGCCATCATCCACATAAACTTTTTGTTCCGGCTTGGGTATTTGCCGTAGCAAAGTTCAACACAGATATTGGCAAGTTCATGCTGATCCGGCACAAGAAGCTGGCATCTATTGCGGTATACGCTATAATAATATTGCCAGTTCGTTTCAAATTCTCGCGCCTGTTCACGGGACACACCCTGCTCTGCCAGGATCTCGCGGTATCTATCATAATTCTTGCACTGTCGCTCAAACTCTGCCAAGTCTTTGCATAGCTTACAAAATTCAAGATAGATAGTTTCAATCTCTTGGAAATGCTCCTGTGTGTATCCTACGTCCGCATCAAACATAATGGACCAGTCAAATTTCTTTGTTCTGCGGCGGCGTATCGTGTTCTCCCAGCGCTCGATAAACCAGCACAACTGGTTCATATTACTGTGCGCTGCTGATAGATTCTTCATGCGCTTGTAGTACGGACTTGCATATTTCATAAAGTACGGCAATGGGCGGCCATACTTTTCAATGTTGCGCGGTATCTTAAAATGTACACCCGTCTTTGCCGCGTCAATTTCTTTTCCGTTACTGACACTCAAAAGATTTATGAATGTATCGTACCGCTGCCGTTGTTCTTCTGTTCTGGGGCATTTATTATGGTACGAACTTGCAAAATTAGAGATTTCACCAATACGGGATTTTAATCCGCGGATAATACACTCAGTTTTGTTCTGTACCGTATCAGCTTCTACAAGGGCGCAAACCTTATCGTCAATATCCAGTGTTATTGCTGCGTTTCTGTCAACTCCTTCCATCATAGTTTTGTTATCCAATACGAGGACCAGGTCTCCATCGTACACACCTACGTTGTTTTTTTGTAGGCGCTGACTATATCTTCTACCGTCTTCCCGGCAGCGGTGCGCTCTCAGCTGCGTGTCAATAGCAACCGTACTCCGTTACACTCATCACGGATAGTCGATGCACTCCGCTTTCGCAAAGCACAGGATTCTCCCAAACTGGGCATTCCCTGTTAGCAGCCTATCAGGCCACACCCTTGACGAAGGGTTCACACCGTTCCAAATGCTGTGTTACCACAGCCCCGGACCACTCTTGATCCGCGCCATTTAATCTCTGCGGCACAATTGACCGGCAATTTACCATGCAGGTATTTACCAGGTGCCCGCAATATTTTTCCAGTACCTCGTTCGTTACACCTTTTAAGATAACATGTTCGCTTTTACAAATATGTGGGTTTCGTTCAATCAAATGTTCTCCAAGCAACGTGCCCTCTCGATTGAATCGATAAAATTCATCCGCCTGCAGCGCCCCTTGTAATGGCAACCCACCAATATGCTCGGCCAGCATAATCAGGTCAGGCACCAAAAAACAGAACGATCCATGCAGCCAAACTTTGCCGCACTTCATATCATCACGGTATTTGCTTAATAGATTTACTATGTAATTTCGTACTCCATCCTCATTCATCATTTCTGGATTTTTAAGGATAGCAGCACAATAATCATTCAACGCTTTATGGCGGTCAGCCTGCATACCCAAAAAGCAGTAGGTATATACCGGGTCTCCGTCAGTGATCCGTTCAAACCAGTCAATCGTATAATCGGTTAATGATTTGAACTTTTCAAACGGCAAATCAAGATCCTGCAAGATTTGGTAATTGCCGCGGGTATACATCGGTTCCAGCTCTGCCGAGAAGTTCCACTTTGCCACACCAATACAATGGTTGTACTTTTTAAATTGATACCAGTATTCTTCCCAGTCTGCTATAGTTCCGGTCTTCTTAAAGTATTTCAACCCTTTATACATAGATTCCAGGCAGAACATCTTTGGCTCAGACCCAGGGCTTACGTCATGCTGTACGCCCCAAATATCTGTAATAAACCGCACACCGCGTTCTGCGAAAAAACTCTCATAATCAAACTGGTGAATCATACCTTTTAGATACGGCGCACGTGCTATAAAGCTAGTTATCGGCTCATCGCTGCCAATCCGGCGGCGGATCTCTTCCATGATTTTAGGATGTGCAATCCCACAACCATCAAAAGCATTTATCTCAATATCTTTGGTGGTCTCGGCAATATCTTTCTGTTCCCATTCACGGTCTTTGCCAGTATTTTTATCCTTGAATTGTATCTTTTTGTCATACACATAATTGATGTGCTGATTTTTAATAGTTAAAAAGCAATCAGGGACAATTACAATATTGGGCAGCCATCCTTCGATACAATGGCAACTGGAGTACATAAGCCCACGGTAAGCATATAGCTTCTGCAATACAGTCTTATCAATCTCGATTCCCATCGTGATCCGTTTATCCAGTTCCTTAGCCAGCCGCTTATCTACAAAGCTCAAAATTCCCTGGCGCACCATGCTCGCACTTCGCTCGCTCAGCACAAATTCCTGTTTGCCAATCTTGAACCCGTGTTGGATCAGCCGCTTCATGGCAGGCTTTTTGTTCTGCCCGCCAACGCAATTTACAAACACTACAAACCGGTTATACTTGTCTGTTTCATACGTCATCAGCCGGATCTGCCTAAATAGCATATTGTCCTGCTGCTTAACCTGAAACCGCTTTTCTTCATCCTCATCAAGCTGGATATTAAAGTCATTGCTGATAATAAAAGATAGCGGGAATTTCCGTACAATGTACAGTGGAGGTGCAAACATCAGCGTCCCTCCTTGTTATCCTCGTCTTTTTTCTCAATCTCTTCAATAGAAAGAGCGCCTTCCGCAAAAGCCTCTTTGTAGATACAGAACCACAGCACGCCAATCAGCAGCGGCAATACCACAAACAAAGCAATAGCGAATGCCCGGCTCACAATTACCGAGGAATACCAAATGATAAATACAGCGCAAGTCAAAAATACAATTGCCTTAAAGGCATCCTTCACATCGTACAGTGCTTCAATCAAGCAGTACAGATTTTCAATTTTTTTCTTTTCCAAATAATGACCTCCCTGTCTGGCATTTTGCCAATCCATGCAGGGGCCATTATGCCCTGTTCATAGATTTCAAAGCCAGACTCCTGCATTTCCGATAAAATCACCTCCCTGCCCCATCGGGGCCAGTCTATTTATATTTTCGCCCTGTTGGGCGTTAGTTCTTAGTAAAGTTCATCCGCGTCGCAAACCACATCAAGCGCAGTTTCATCGAGTGCATCAACATCTGCTTCGGCAATGTCAACCGGATACCAACACGCATTTTTATCCTTTTCTTTTATCTGCGCTTCTGCAGACGCGACAATTTTATGTATGTCACATTCATTGCAGCACAACAAAAAAACAATAATGGTTTTTGCCCTATTCCCGCTGCTTTTCTCTTTCACACCATAAATAGGTAGTATAATTTTTTCTGATTTTAACCATGTTATAATAAGAGATACTTTTCTTGAAGAAATATTTAGCACATCATACATGTTTCCCAAATAGCCAACCCATACTGGCAATGGTTTACGTCTCTGTGTATACTGCCAAGATGTTTCTTTAAGTTTTAAATACATATAAACAATAAGTGCATCAGTAGAAAATTTCCAATTTTTATTATTGTAGTATATTGCTGAAAACAACTTATTTACTTCTTTAATGCTCACATATAAAAACTGCTGTTTTTTACCGTTCGTACCTTTTTTAATAGTATTCTTTAAGTCGTCAGTAAATTTGTAAAAAAACTTTGCGGTAGATTTTCTATCAAATTTATCAACCACTATGTACTCTCTATCAATTAGCCACTGAATCGCGTCTGCCACGGCAGCATAATGTGGTTCCCGCAGTTGTATATTCTTAAAAACTCTTACTCTGTCACATATGTTTTTTAATGTAACAGGTAAATTGTAACAGTCATTTACAGTAGAGTTATCCATTATGTACATGGTCAAATAAACAGGCAGCGCGATTTTATTGACTGGATTTATAATCAAATCTTGTGGCACAATGATCCTATGTATCTCGAAATATTTTTTCTCTAAATACAATCTATCACACTCCGGCCATGCGATATAGCTTAATAAACCCGCCCGTAATCAAGTCCTGGCTGTATTCTTCTCCGTCCAGTACCACATATTTGTGCCCGTCCGGGTCCTTATGGCTGCCAAGGCACGGCACCATTTTATTGTTCAGTTCCGGGATGTCCGGCGCAGATACAATAACAATATCACCATGCAGTTCGCAAATATCCAGCTCGGTCAATTCCCATAGCCGGAAACTCGTACAAGGGATAGAAGTAATAGCCTCAATCGCGGCCTGCCAATCATTCACAGCCTGTATCTCTTCGGGCGTATCCGTCCAGTTCATAGGCGCATCACCAAGCGCGGCAATCGCATCTCTACGCAGGATCAAATCATTTTTAGTATTCATCAACATTCTCCTTTTCACAGCCAGCTTTTAGCGGCGGCAAGCCATCGTACATTCGCTGTATTGCTACAAGCATTTTGTCGTTTTCCCAAGCTTGTTTGTAACTCTTAAACGGGAAACTTCCTCTATAAGCCCAGGCAATTAGTCTCCGCTCCTGTGGAACACATGGATGGCACTTGGATGGATCAATGCCAATATAATTTGCCGTATTTCTATCCCAACCACTGGCCATCATCAGTTTTACATATCGTTTTCTTGTCATACAGATCCTCCCCATTAACTTCAAAAGTTTGTGACATCGTTCCGTCTGGAGCAATACTAATCTTCGAGACAGTAACAGTGGGACAATTATCCGTTTCGTCCTCTCGTTCATAATCACGACATTTAGCAGGGAAACCCATCAGTCAACCCAATACAATATCAGGTGACATCTATCTCCCCTACTTTCTCCCAGTGGTCAGCGCACCACACATAACGCGCATTTGCATGAACCGTAACTGGCTTTACAACCGTGTTCCTATTCTCGCACAAAGCCACTATAAGACCCTCGAATATATAATCCAGTTCTTTAGCTTTCATTTTGTTATGCGTTTTATGTGCAATCTCTGCCGCATGTGGTTCAAACTGTTCAAGGTATATGTTATCTTGCATAGGTCATATCCACCTCCACGTTGTTAAATGGCATCATAAATTTTACCAATCTCATATTTGTAGTCGCTGACTTTTGTCCGCTTATAAAAATCGCAGTAAGCAATGCCATCTTCATCTATTACATATTCAATTCCTTTTGTCAGAATAGATGTATCACGCACACCATGCAAAAAGAAAACTCTGAATTTATCGTTCTTCCGCAACCTGCACCAATGTGAGTCCAAGGTATGCTCATGTGTAAGAACGGTGTACTCCTTATCGTCCATGGCCAGCTGCATGTAGTCATCAAACAATTCTTTTTGCGGCCAAAACACATCGCAGCGCAGTCTCAGTGCAATAAAACCAGCATCTTCACACCAGCTTACAAACTCGTCAAACCACTTTTTAAAATCAGGAACCGGTTTATAGATCACGGCCGAAGCAGAAGTGGTAATACCCAACTGCTTGAGCGTGTGCGTCATGCTGTAATACTGCTCTCGCGTAAAAGTATTCGCCCCCATGATTCTCTGGCGCCTGTCAAAATCATAATCATGTACAGAGATATTCACATAATCCACAACGCCTTTAAGATAATGTGCCACTTTCATCAGATTAAACCCATTCGTCGTCAGTGTAACTCGCTGCACTTTGCTTTTTATATCTGCCTCATCCAACTCTCTAAGAATCGTGATAAACTGCGTCAAATTCAGCGTTGGTTCATTCCCCGTAATATCAAGCGAGATAGGGTTTTTGTCACCAATTTTTTCTATTAGGTCAACAAGGGATCTAAGATAATGTTTATGGAATTCTTGAAAATCATTCGCCATAACCGCATCATAGTCCTTCATATAGCAAAAAGGACATTTACAATTACAGCCGCCAGGAATGACCAGCTTTATGGTGATAACCTTGTTGTAATCTTTGCGTTCAATATATTCCATGATTTTTATGATGTTACCGATGCGGCGTTCCAGTTAATTGGTTGCAGTATTTCTTGTACTGCATTTGCATCATCTGGATCGACTCCAACAGTGGCTAACTCCTCTCTCAAAATTTGTTGTAATTCTTCTGGTGTATATTTGGCAAGTAATTCTTTGATGGTTTGCTGCGGCACAGGCTCAGTATTTTCATCCAGCCAATCATCAATCTCTGTCCGAAGCGCCTTTAGGTACTCTACACATTCGTCATGTACCTTACGTACACTGTACATCTGCAAACGCGGGTCAAGTTTCTTGGCATCCTCAGCCGCGAACATCAGCTCCTGCAGCATCACATCTGCCATCTGCCAATAGAAATTTACAGAGTTCAGGCATTCTTCGTCATAGTTGGTTTCGCCAACAGGCCGTGTGCTGTGAACGGTTTCGTCTATACGCTCATACCATGCCATAGCCAGCTTGCAGTTCTGGCGCTCGTTATAGGATAGTAAATGTTCACTCATCGTTGTCACCGCCTAATACCATTTCACGTAACGCTTCAGACGTCAGCATCCCGCGCTCCATATCAATCTGGGCAGATAGCCACTCGCTATTAAGGTCATACCGGTTCAGCACGCCCAGTCGGTAACGCACTGCATCAAACAACTCATGAGCGTCCTCGCCCTTAGATTCACGCACACAGATCTCACTGATAATATCCAGCGCATACTTATAATCTTCTACTAGTTTGACTAGCTGGTCCTTGCTCAATGACTGCAAACGAAGTCTCTGGCTATTTGTCATTTTTTACTCACCTACGAAAATGTATTGGTCAACATACTTGCGGTCTTCGCCTTTCAGGACAGGCATATCAGCGTCGATGACCCATTTGCCATCCTTATAGATACAGGCTGTGCCGCGTTTACATGGCGTGGAATATTTATCCCAATTGATTTTATATCGCTCCATAAGCATGTCCTGAATATCACTGCACTTCTTGCCTTGCAGCTCACTATGCGAGAAATTCGCCTGGCCAACCATCTGGATGGAATTGCGTGTCGCATCAAGCTGACGCCAGTAAATCAGATTGCAGACTTCTTCTTTTGGGATATTGAAGCAACGAGCATCAAACATAGCGCCGTCTGCCAATGATTTGGTATAAGATTCTATGTACTTCAAAGCGGAGCGTTCATTGTCAGATAGCTCACGATTTGTGCCGCCAAGATACCAGTCTTCAATATTGGCTTTGCCATAATCGTCAACACAAACAGAAAAGAAATTATTAAATGCCATGGTAGCCATGCTGGCGGACACACTACATAGCTTCTGGACTTCGTAATCGAACCAAGCATCCGTGGTAAGCGTTTGGTAGTCAATCAGGATCAGCGTGATTTCATCGGACTGTGTATAGCCAAACACGCAGCCTTGGATATTTTTGCACAAGTACCGCATAGTTTTCTGCATGGCATCCATAAGTACCGCATCAAATGGCTTCTGAAAGCCACGAGTAAAAGTGTGAAATGCCCTGCCGTCTAGCCGCAGTGCTACCGGCATACGTCTCATAAGTTTAGTTTTTGGAACGGCCTCGTAATATTCTTTCATACGAGTACCGAGATCATCATTCAAGCTCATTTTTTAACCTCATTTCTTCAAGAACTTCTTTTTTAAATTTTGCAACGGTTTCCGACATAACTTCAGGCTTACCAATCATCTCTACATTACAATGCGGGCAGCACTTAGCAGAAATATCATTAGTTGTCGCCCCGCATTTTGAGCAAACCCATCTGTCTGGACTTGGTTCCCATTTATATCCGTTCAGCTCGGCATACGCTTTGTCCGACGCTGCGTCATAGCCTTTAATGAAAATCCAATGAGGCACAGCCTTACTCGGCCTGTTTATGGTCTTGTTTATCATTCGCCAAGTGAGCTCTAGCCCATAGTACATATTGTTATTCTCCACCATTTTTTATAAGTTCGTGCTCTGCTATCAAAAACAACGCCGCGACATATCTAACCGTGCTAAGTGAAAAGCCTCTTCTCTTAGTAAACGTTACGGCTGTGGCCGCTCCGGCTCCTTCCCTACTTCCTTGCAGAAGTCCAGGTAGTCATCAACAGCATTATGGAATGATTGTTCAATCTCGCGCATTGAATCTGCCTGGAACGTAATAAGGTCCGTAATACCATCCAGCTTGCCGTAAAGGATAGCTCTGCCGGTCTCTTCGTCGCATTCCATACAGATCTGTGTGACACCGTAGCCTTTGTAGACCATGATGCAAGGGCGTGTGATTTCTTTGACTGGGTTGTCGTTCATGTTATATCCTCTGTCAGTCATTATATGGAGCCCATCCTTTTGCAGCTGCCGTTGTTTCAATTTTTAACGCTTCTTCGCGCAATTCTCCAAAGCCGTATTCGTCATAGCTATCCATGCGTGAAGTGATTGCGTCGCAAGTCTTGCACAAATAATAAGACTCGGCAGTTCCGCAGTCTGCGTAGGCCATCGATGCCATTCTTGCAGGTGGTAAAATGTTTCTACCACAGCCAAAGCAGATGTGCGGTTTTCTGGTCGTGACATATTTATGTCTTAAAATGGCGCTCATTCTGATATCTCCTCTACATACGCCATGTTCTGGCGCAGATTGAGGGATTTCGGATTGAGAACACAAGCCGGGGCGATAGCATTGTTACTACACGCATTGCTGTTGTACAACTTACCACTCACGCTCATACTGCGAACGTGGCTCGCAAAGACCATGTCTGAGTCGGAATCCTTATATCCGCAACACAAAGGTGTGACAGTCCAAATCAAGCTGTCATAGTGCGGGATGAACTCGCGGTACTTGCGATACTCGTCGCAAGTCAAGATAAAAACAAAGTCATGCACAATGCCATAGGCGTGGTCGCCGTTGTCTGCAACAAGGTCAATGGTGTGTAATAGCAGACCTTTTTTCTCGAAAACGGCGTTCGCCATATCAGATAGAATCCCCCGTACATTACTGGTGCGGTAATTATTCCAGTTACCTTTTTCATCAGCGAATTTATCACTTGGGCAGAACTTTACATCTTTTGCCCACGGTTCAGCCATAATTGCCAGAACGCCGCCGTCAGGGTGATTCGGATCAAGACAGACCCACTCAAAATTTTTGAACATGAAGTGTTCGCCGGGGCGCATGGTTGTGATATTAGTCATTGTCGGTTACCTCCATTTCATTGAGCCTTTCGAGCCATTTCGTTTTGACGATGTGTTCCAAGTAATCCGCATTATATTTTGGATTCGATGAAATCACAGAGAACGGTCTACCAAGCGTGCGCTCTCTCAATTCTTCCGTTTCACGCATTTTTTCAAGCATATACCGGAAATTTTCGGGGTAGTATTTGTAGAGATAGGCAAAGTTAAGAAACGAGGACATCGGGCAGTACATACAACCGCAACGCTTGTTGGTTTTGTAGTAGTTGTTGAAAATAGGCTGTGTCTTTGCCCATTCCAAAATCACATCTTCGTTAATGCCGTTTTCTGCGAGAGGGTATATCTCTAACTTTTTGGTACTCAACCGCTTGTTGAAACGGCGTTCTTCGTCGGCACAATAGCCTATGTAATGCACTACATAAAAACCGACTTCGTTCAGCCATTCGGATAGTTGCCGCTTTGCATCAAGTTTATAGTGACCGTTACACCATCTTACTTTTCTTGTTGGGAAACCGCATTTATCATACAATTCTTCCCACGTTTTCCTCGGCTTGATTCGCACAAATTGGATGCCAGCTCGCTTGCACTCCGTTTCCATATAGTCGATAACGTTATGTATAAACGGGTAGTCGATTTCGAGTTCAAAGTGAACCACGCCGTCAAGCGGGTATCTGTCCAGATTGTGCAGTATGTAATTGAGCATATACAGGCTATCTTTTCCGCCAGATACGCTTGCCCAGTATGATGGGCGCAATGCAATTGCTTTGTCTGAGTCAGTCATTGTCGGTTACCTCTGTGAGCCAGTAGTCTTTGCGACACTCTTCGCACTTACTATTGTCGCAGTATTTACACATTTCTTTTTCGATGCTGCATGGCAGTATATTTATAACATCTCGACAAAATTCCGCATTCGGAAACATCTTCAAAAACTCGCTCTGGCGGGTCTTGACTGGGTGGTCTTTTGCCCATTGCTCGACTTTTGAAACTGTTTCCTCAATGCTTTTAACTGAATAGTCGTCGAACCCAACCGTGCATATTCCCTCTTTATAAACAGGACATTCCTTGCAGCGTAGATTTTTGCATAACCTGTTTACCGTCTTAACAAATTCAACTGCGTCCATCACTCATCAACCTCCTCTAACCCTTTTTATTTCTTTGAGTTCGTCTAATGTGATAATGAAGTCGCAATAGAATTTTTTTTGCGGACGCCATGACTGATATTGTAGATAATGCTTGTATGGAAGACAATTACAATCCGTCAGAATTGATAGTGGGCATTCGTTACAATTACAAGGTCTCTCGTCTAATACAATTCGTGCCATCAGTGCGCCTCCTTTGTCAGCCTTCTGGCTATCTCGTTGATGTTATCTGTAGATGTTTTGATTTTGTCATAGGCATCTACCTTCTGCTTTTCTATGGCGGCAAGGTCGCGGGCTAGGTCATCGCGCATCATGGCGTAAAGCTTTGCCTGCTCTTCATATTTTTCGACCCGCTTGGCCCTTTCGTGCGCTAAGTCCTTTTCTGTTATATGCTCATCGACCAGGCTTAGCGCCCGCATAAAGTCCAGAAAGTTTAGAGAAAACCTCTTACCGCGATATTCAAACCCATAAGAAGGAAAGTAAATCTGCGAATCGATAAATTTGAAATTCTCAGGGTGCAGCTTATACATTTTTTTAAATGTACTGTATGGAATACGCGGGATGTTGTCAAAAGCACTGTCTACCTGTTTGTGATAGGCAAGCAGTTCTACGAGCGGGAAGTTGTCGTAACAAAATATGAAGACGCAAATAGTTAAGCCACAAATAACGGCGCATACGATAAGCGCAAAAGCAAACATATTGGAGTCTTCTTTACCCTCGTTCTTAAAGAGTTCCGCAGCCACGCGATACTCGGTATACGTATAAGCAATGGAGCTAATGCTAGCTAAAACGAGACATGCCGCAGACAGTATTGATGGCATTAAAAGTCCGGGTAGCTTATAAATCTCATGTGTCTGGCCTGATGTCCGCATAAACACTATGGTTGCGACAATAAATATCAGGATATTGGTCAGTATAGTTGTCACTTCTTTAGCCTCTCTTTCCAGTCGCCACAGCAGCAATCACCATCTACGAAACCCGCGACATATGGGCTGTCGGCACCGCAGCACGCTCCAGTGAACGGTTCTCAGCGCTTGAATCAATCGATCTCATCGCGCCACCTCGGTATACCAAATCGTTGTGTAGACACGGCGGTCATCCGCAATCTGCGTGATGTTCTGAATATCAATTTCGCGCTTATCGTCAATCATGTTCATCCAGCGCCGTACATGGTAAATCACTTCATACGGGTTGCTATCTTTCAATGTAACGGCATGCAGGCCGACATGTCTGCCCATAACGGGTGCGCCATTATATGTAATCATTTCTGGTGGAACCTCTCTTCTGGCGGAGCCTATCTGGTGGACCCTCTCTGGTGCGCAGCATCAATCCTGCGGAGCATCGTCATCTAACGGAGTTGGCCGATATCTCGTCAGATCCGCATAGCTTGGGATCATCCGCAGCTGCTGCCCTACCTCCAGCATCGTAGTTTCGCGGTCCACATGGTGTGCGTCCGCAAAGTCTACAATATCATCAATAAATGTGGTCATTAAGTGGCGCATATCAGCGCGGAATCCCGGCCGATTGCGGTTGATAAAGTCATTAGCAGCTGGCGAGAGTGTACTGGCGGTTGTTTGTGTATTGCTCATTGTTAAAACCTCTTATCATACATTTATAATATTTATGTGCCGTTAATTGCGGCCGGAATTTATAAGCCGCCCAATGCGGCATCAACACTAAGTGCGGTTGCGTCAATCTGTTCCTGTTGCAAACCGATATAACGCATTGTCGTAGTCTGGTCACTATGGCGGAATTTGGCCTGCAAAGTCTCCATGATCTGTGCTGCCGGTACTCCGCTCTGGCTTAGTGTACTATTGGCGGCATAACCATAGGTCTTGCGCATACTATGCGTGCTGATATGGCCTTGGACTTCACATGCTTTAGCAGCATCTGTCAAAAACCGATAAACTTGGCTTTGCGAAAGTTTCTTGGTCATACCACCGGCGCGACACCATTTCGTGCTTTGGAACAACGGCCAATTGGCATCTAATACCCCGCCTTGGGTGGTGCGGATTTCTTCTACCAAATCAGTGATGGCCTGTGCTGCCATTGGAGTTATCAAATCAGTTGTGCGCTTGTGCGTTTTCTGGTTGATGATCTGAAGATGGCTTCGCACAGAGGATTCTGCCAAGTTATATACGTCACCAATGGTTAAGTTCAGAAGATCACCTACTCGCAAGCCAAGCGTGATGCCGCATATATATAAGGTATAATTGCGCTGTCTGGTTCGCTCTCTACCATTGGTTAGCAGGTAGTTACCAATGGCGCGGAAATCATCCTGATTGCGGATAGGCTCTGCCGCTGTGGCCTTTTTAGAACCGTCGATTTTGTATGGCGATAACGTAGTGTAGCAGTCATGGCTTCTGGCCGGAGTCTTGCATGTGCCCCCTACTACGATGTTCATATTATTGGCTTCTGCCAAAGCCTCAATCAACACAGAACGCTCATCCTGGGTCTTGGCGCGGAGCAACATGGCTGTCAAAGCCTGGATTTTGGATTCATTGGCTGCATTAGTGGCTGTGGCGAGCTTATTAGAGCGTTTCATAGTGTGGAACTCCTTAGTCTGTGTGCATTAGCGGTGTTTTGTGGCGCTTTTTCGTTTCCGTAACTATATTATACACTACATTTAACGGCACGTCAATAGAAATTGCGAAAAAATATGCCTCTGAAAGGCGTAAAAGTGGCCTCGCAGGGCGTTTTCGGGACCGCATGGAGCGGTGTTACTGAAAAATCGACGAAAATGCGCTGTTTTTTGATGAAAATGGGCTGAAATTGATCGTTTTGATACAAAAATAGGCCGGAATTTATGGTTTTGAAGGTATTTTGAAACGGTGATTTTGAACGGTGGAGCGTGGAATTGCCGAAGCGGTGGGCCGATGATGATAATGAACATTGTGTTGATTTTTGTTGAGGTATAAAAATAGGGCACTGATGGAGGTGAGCGGCCTATATATAAAGGTAGGCGATTATGAGAACCGAGAATACAGCCGAGAGTGTGGTGGAATGACTGGGGCCGAAAAACCGCGTCGTTCCGCCTTTTCTTTTTTATCCCACCCCCACTACCAAAATTTTCCGGCACGCTGCAAAAACTTCACTTTTTGACGGTGTATCGCAAAAATCTGCATCATGCACACTTCCCCGAAAAGTGTGCATATCATGTCAATCCTCCCTACCTTATATACGCGAAAAAGCGCACGCGCATAGTCTATCAAAAAATGCAATGCAAGGTTTGGTGTATTATATGGGTGTCCTAAGTGACACACACAAAACACAAGTCACGCGGGGCAAGTACCTTGACAACCGAATACACGCCCACTCTTTTGAGTAGGTTTGCATAGCGCTTGCGCCTTGCATGGGCGTGTGTCCGGTTCGATGGGTAAACTGTACCTTGAAAAGTGAATGACAGATTTTTCCGAGAAAAAAGCTACAAGTGTACCATGTTGTTAGCGCCTCGGCTGGCCTTGCCAGTACAGCGGCTTTAGGTATTACTGTAAAGTAGCCAAGTATCCGCTTGGAGTGTACCCTCACGGCACAAACCCGGTGTTTCAACACATAGGGGCGTATTAGTTAGTACGCGTAAAGAGTGTATTTCAGTGGGCAACACCCATGTACATGAAGAGCGAAAAAACGAAAAAATCAGTTAGGAACTTTTCAGGGTACAGGTGTACCTTGATATAGAAACCGTCGTGATGATGGCTTCACACGCCGAAAGCTATTAGGCGATATTGTACCCACCTTGCAAGGGTGGTAAACCCGGAAGTCAAACCGGTGCACCAAAACTGTGAAACACTGTAAACGGAAACAGTGAGAACACTAACAAGCAGGTTATTAGCAATGCTCTTGTGACGGCCTGTTTGTCAACAGCACGGCATACGAATTACCCGTCGCTAGGCCATTCCAAAGGCCGAACACGGCGAAAAATGCTATGTTTGTCGGTTAGTAACATATCTGCGCTACTTGCAATTTTAGCGTCAACCGGCCGACCCGGAGTGGTTTCCGGGTACAGAGATAAGAGAATACAACGCCACCAGCATCGACCATCAGAGCTTGAAAAATGATTCCCCGTACGGCAAGGTCAATGTCGGCATAAGCGGTGAACAGCACTACGGGCAGGGTGGGACATTGCTTCTTTATTTCATGGAGCCAGTATA
>OGZA01001277.1_pt1 | contig 17243 bp, 15 predicted proteins | sample 1576591 | NCBI WGS metagenome assembly OGZA01 (sample SAMEA3541565, study PRJEB24748) | human gut metagenome | biome: human gut; feature: human-associated habitat; material: faeces | place: China | collected 2012
ATTCATCCATCAGCACATCCATGCGGTAATTAAGGCTGATTCCTGCACCGCCGAGGTAGCGTATAGCCTCTTTGCGGTTTAATCTGTCAAGCGTTATCATAAAAGACTTGACACCGCCTCCGTAATTTTTCTTGCAACATACGGGTTGTTCATTGTGTAGAGGTGGATGCCGTCAACACCGTGTGCGATAAGGTCAACAATCTGGTCAACCGCATATGCAATGCCTGCGTCACGCAAAGCCTCGGGCCTTGTATCATACTTCTGCATAATCTTTGCAAATTTTGCAGGAAGGCTTGCACCGCACATTGAAACCATTCTTTCAATCTGACTTTTGCTTGTTACAGGCATAATACCTGCCTCAATCGGAACATTCACGCCTGCAATCTTCGCTCTTTCAAGAAAGCGATAGTAAACGGAGTTGTCAAAGAAAAGCTGTGAAATAAGATGGCTTGCACCCGACTCAACCTTTTTGCGAAGGTTGCGAATGTCCTCAACCTCATCGGTTGCCTCGCTGTGAACCTCGGGATAACAAGCACCGGCAATGTCAAAATCACCCTGTGACGCAATATATCTGCATAAATCGCTTGCATAAGTGAAATCCTTCTGCGGTTCAACACCTTCAACCATGTCACCACGGAGTGCGAGAATATTCTCAATGCCGTTCTCTTTAAAAAGCGCAAGGTTGCGGTCAATATCAGCCTTTGTGCTGTTAATACAGGTGAGGTGTGCCACGGATTCAACTCCGAAATCTCTCTTGATTTTTGTTGCGATTTCGCAGGTACGGCTCTTTGAACCGCTGCCGCCTGCGCTGTATGTTACGCTGATAAAGTCAGGCTTTAAAGCCGAAATTTCTTCAAGCTTGCCGTAAACCGATTCAATCGGAGAGGTCTTTTTAGGCGGAAATACTTCAAAAGAAAAAACTGTTTTTCCGCTGTTAAATAAATTGCTTATTTTCATATATAAACACCTCGGTAATGGTTTTGTTAAACTTGATTAATTATAGCATAAATAATTTTTGCATACAATACTGTTTTGGTGGGTTTTGTCGTTTAAGACTATCATTTTTTTGGAAGTTTGGGTATAATCAAAAATTATATCAAAGAGGTTTATAATAGTTATAATTTTGTTAACAGACCAAATTCACCATTATATTCTGTAGTGGCGAACCGTGTTCTCCACTACAGAGTATAAATTTACTTTCATAAAAAGCAAAAATTGCATCAATGCCGTATTCGGGCATCTGATGCAATTCTTTTATCCGAGTATCTTCTCGAATAGATTGCGGTGGCACACCGCCGACCGCAATTTTCAATTTTCCATTTTCAATTTTCAATTTAAAAAGTTCTCGCCTTGAAGCGACTGTTTTCACGAACCGAGAACGGTGGCTCGCCGTCAGTTCTTCTCGCTGTAATTCCTAAGTTCCGCAGGAGTTCTGCCGTATTCGGACTTGCAGGACAGGATAAACGAATTTACATTCGGAAAACCGTTTTCAATCGCCGCCTGTCTGACGGTGATTTTTTTGTTTCTCAAATCATCAATAGCGTGTTCAAGACGAACACGGCGAAGATACTTTGAAAATGTTTCCTCTGTTTTATCCTTAAAATATTTTGAAAAATGAGCAGGCGTCATGCCTACATAATTGGCGATTTCATTGAGCGTGATTTCGTGTTTGTAATTATCGTGCATATATCTGATAGCACTTTTGGCGCAGTCAAAATCATCAGCCTGAGAACCGTGAACATATTGTATATCGTTGTCAATGCAATCACGGATGAGATAGTACGCAACGCTGTACATCACCGCTCTTACCTTCATGCTGATAAGCTTGCTCTCGTACTCTTCATATCCGTGGAATATGTCCATTGCTTTTCTGATAAACTCAAGAGCTTCGCCCTCGGGTTGTTTGAAACTCGGCACAATATGCGGATCGTCAACATACGGTGCAATTGCCTTTGGAATGATATTGAGCATAACAGCCTGAGTATCCTCACCGATGTCCTCATAGGAATGAACCTCCTGACTGTTAAGAACATAGACATCGCCCGCATTGAGAATAATTTCACAGTCAAGCTTGTTAAGCCTTACCTTACCTTTTTTTATATAGGAAATTTCATATGAACCATGCCACCTGAGTCCCGATTCAAAGGCAACTTTTCTGTCCGGGTATCTTGTAACCCTGCCGCTGTAATACGGCTCGGGCGGTAACAACACCTTCTTGTACTTCATGGTTTCACCCTCAACTCAATTAAAATCAATCAATTGTTAATAACATAGTCAGCGCAAAAATAAATATATTTAAGATCCGCAATTACCGCAGAATGGTCTGTTTTTACTACAACTGTTCTGCGTTCTTTTTTGCTGATTTCCTCAACACAGCGTGCAACATTGCACTTTGAAGGCTCGTAGCCGTACTTTTCAAAAAATTCTTCCGCAGTCATAACAAGCGAGCCGTAGCCCTCAAACATATGCAAAAGAGAATAGTCAATCAGCTTGTATTCATCTTCAATAAGGCTGATTCCGATATCGCAGTTTGTGACTGAACCAATATAATACGGTGCGTCATTGAGGAACAAGCCTGTCTTGAACGAACCGATTGAAACGGTAAGATCCGAGTTTACCGCCGTACTGCACACACCCGTGTCACCGTTAATTCCGCTGTTGATGTCTGCACTTATAACATAGGCATTTGTCATATTAATCTGCTCAACCGCTTCAAGCATTTCACCCTTTAATTCACCCGAAAAGCCTGTTCCGAGCAGGCAGTCAACTACAATGTCAAATCCCGTGAAAGCCGCCGCCTGTGACATCGGCATCTCCTCGGCACCGAGCAACATTGCGGTTTTATAATAGTAAAGGCCGTCCTTTGAAAAGCCGTCGCTTGCTCTGAAAATTGTCGGTGTAAAGCCGTTTTTGCATAAAACACAGGCGAGCGCATAACCGTCGCCGCCGTTGTTGCCCTTACCGCAAACTATGGCAACCCTGCCCACAAACTTTGCCGAATTAAAAATCCCCTGTGCGGCTCTGTACATAAGCTCCGCCGAAGGAGTATGCTCCGCAATCGTCCTTGCGTCGCTTTTTCTCATATTTTCAACCGAAACGACCTGAACAAATTCCATCTTATATTCCTCCGCTTTCTGAAATTTCCATAGCCTTATCCGCCGTTTGCGGCATTGTAAGCCGTCATAACAGCACTTTCATCCATATTACAACCGAGCAAAAACAACGGTGTTTCCTTAAAGAACTCATCAAGCAATTCAAGCAGCTTTTCCATTCTGCTCCGCTCAACATCAATAACCGTTGCCTCAAGCAACTGTTTCATAACCTGTGACGGTAACACCCTGACCGCCGTGTTCTCTTCTGCTCTTTGAAGAATATACACAGCCTTAACAGGTGCTTTTGTATTTGTTCCTATGTCAGCTTTCCCCATCCACGGAGTTCCGTAAGCATAAAATTTTCCGTCACATTTTCGTATAACCGGCTTGTCATCGTTAATCATCGTCACCCTGTTGCCAAAATGTCTTCGCCACAGAGCCGTGTGGGTAGACTTGCCCGTTCCGCTGACTGCCGAAAAAACATAGCCCTCGCCGTCAAGCTCAAGACAGGACGAATGAAAAAAGAATCCGTCAAATCCGTCAAGCACGGCGTTGCAGAATTTTGAGAGTATCAAAACATCCTCCGCACCTTGTTCGCTGAGGTTGTCGGAAAGCCTGAGACGCTCACGGATTTCGTCATCCGAAACCGATATTGCAATGTCGGTCTTTCCCGATTCATTCGACTTAACGGCATAGCTTTCAAGCCGTTTCCTGCATATTTTAAATTTTGGATTAACTTCAACATTCAAATCAGCTATTCTGTATATCGGCATATCTGCTCCGCTAAATACTATAATGAAATATTGTAACACAAATTAATGTTTTTTGCTACGGCGAAATGAATAAATATTATCTTACCTTTTAGTGCAAGTTGTTCAGTCGCACAGCTTTAAAGGCAAATATTGCACAATACAAGCTGTGTTATTTTGTAACAATGCACATACAGCTTATTTTTTATTCATTTTAAAGCCTGTAAAAAAAGCATTATTTTACGACTTTTTTAATTTTGTTTACTTTACTTGTCCGACTGCTTTTTTGCATACTCTTCAAGGTATGCTCTTTCATAAATTCAAATATCCTGTGCGTAACCGTTCCTATAAGAATCGGAATGAATATTCCTGCGGCAAGGTAGATTATGCAGTAAAAATTTAAGCCGTTTGGACGATAAATGTACCAGATTGTTGACTTGAGTTTTAAAATATCGAAATCTTTGAACAGCGGTATAATTACGCTCAATCCCCAGAACGCCCATTTTACAATCATAAAGGCAAAAATGTGGTGAATCATAATGCTGTAGGTATTGTCAGAAATCATTCTGACAAGCTTTTTGTTCTTGATAATCGGAGTAATCAGCTTTGCAACCCTCAGCCAGAACGCAATGCCCGTGATTGCGGTTACATAAGGAATGACGCAGCCGTTGTCAAACTTCACGCACTTTGACGGAGTGTATTCAAGATTTTCACAGAATGTGAGGAGAAGAAGCTGAACTCCGAGAACGATTGCAAAATATGCAACGCTGTTGAGATTATCGTGTTTTTCAAGCTTTTCGTGATAAAATCTGCCAAACTCAAAACACGGCAGAAAAAACATTGACCTGAACAATAACAGCAACGCACCATTTGGGGCAGGATTCCAAATGCAGTATTGCACACCGAAAATTCCGATTGCAAGATACACGGCAAGAATGACATACTCGTTGCCCCTGTGAACCTTTTTGAGCAGTTTGCGGAACAGTATGTTAAAAACATAAACACAGAACAGCGGATACACAAACCACGAACCGAGGTTGTAGGCAAAACTTTCGCCGTCAATAAACGGCATAACAAAAAGGTTGTACAGATCAAATTTGCCCTGAGCAATCGTATAGCCGACCTGAGTAAGTGCGAATGCGATTATTCCGTAAACAATGTTCCATAGATACGCAGGAATCAACAAGCGTTTTGTGCGTCCCCATATATATTTGAAAATATGTTCCTCGTGCTTTTCCTTGTAAAAATAACCCGAAATGAAAACGAACAAGGCGAGATTGTACGAATACTTCGGAAACCAATCATACATCAGCGACACACCGCCGTTGTAGCAATGCCCCGAAACTATGATAATAATGCCGATTGCCGACAAAATTTTAAAAGTAAAATTAATGTTTCCGTCATCGCCGAGCCTTTTGTTTTCAGCTGTGACACTGTTTTGTTTAAGTGCAGATTTACTGCGTGTTTTGTTCTTTCCCATAATTTCCTCTCATCTGTTTGTCGCAATTTAAAAATTCCGCAAATTCACACGGTAATTGTAACACAAAAGCAATCCGCAATCAATATATCAAATTCACCGTGCTAAACACATATAAATCATTATTTTGCACAATCTCACTTTTGTTTTAACAGGTATTTAAATCTTTTATTTGCATCTGTTCCGCCACATAATTGTACACATACCCGTTAAAAAGCCTAAGATTAAACTGTAAATAAATTCAGTCAAAAAGCCGGACAAAGCATAAAATAAAAAAATATACAAAAAACTATTGACACAACCTTTACATAATGCTATAATAATAAAGCTGTAAAAAACAGCAGAGTTGTATATCGCGGGATAGAGCAGCTCGGTAGCTCGTCGGGCTCATAACCCGAAGGTCGTCGGTTCAAATCCGGCTCCCGCAACCATATCAAGTGGATGTGACTGATTTCGGTTACATCCACTTTTTTAACATTAATATAATGAGGTTTCGTTGTCGCAAAAAGAGTATCCATTTTGAGTCCTTACCCAGAGTAAGAGGCTGCGTTGATGTTTCAAGTCAACGAAGAAAACCCCTCCTGTATAATTTTGATAAAAATTGAAAATAAAAAAATATCTCAAATTGATATTTGTATGCCACAGCTGTTCAAATACAGATATAAATAAGCTCATTGGGCACTCAACTTGATGAATTGTTTTGTTTAAACAAATGTTTTGATATGACGAATGTTGTGCATAACATGTAACAGAAACCGTGTTCGCCACGACAGAATTACGGTTATTTTGTGATATTTATATTATGATTTAATCTAAATTATTGTGTCTTTATTTGCGGGCGGCTGATGACCGCCCATACAGGATTGCGCAACCTCACACAATACATCCCATACAACGCACAACAGCACCGAAGTCATATCGGTGCTGTTTTTTGTTTTTATTATAAAGTTTTTGCTGAATAATCAAAGCTTAATGTTATTCATCTCGTCACCGAGGACATCGGCGATTTCTTTCAGGTGGCCTGTGCGTTTACCTTTTAGTTTATAGAACTGCAAAAGTCCGTAGCCCGGGTACTCGTTGCCCTCAACCATAACGGGACCGTTCTTTGAAAAGGCGATATCCCAACCGATATATCTCACCTGCGGAATCTTTTCCGCTGCCTCAACAACCATGTCAAGAGCCTCTCGAACGCCTGCAATCTTAACCTCGGAGAACTTTTTGCCTGTCATCGGGTGTTTGTCATAAACATTGCCGTAGTCGTCAATTACATTACTGTCGATTCTGCCGTCTGCATCAAGGCTGAGGTAGAGGTCATTTGTACAGCCGATAACATTCGATTCGTCCTGATTGATACGGAGAGCGTTATTTATTATATGTGCCTTGCCGTCCTTATAGAGCGTAACAACTCGCCATGAATTTACAACGCACGGATTGATTTCGTTGAGGTCATCGCTCTGAACGATTGCTTCCTCAACAAGAAGCTGACCGTTTGCCTTGAGTTCATCATAAAGCTTGTTGCTGTCCTTTACATCGGCAACGGTGATTTTTGAAATGCCGTGACCGCCCTCGCCTGTCGGATCTTTTGCAAAAACGGTTTCTCTGCCGTCAAGGAACTTCTTGAAATCTTCCTTACTGCCTGTGCGAAGGTTGATGAAATCTCTTTTGAGATACTTTTTGAAAAGCTCGTCAAAAACAAGCTTGTCACGAAGAAGAACGATATATTCCTCATCGTTGAGATATTCAAGAATTTTGTAGAAAGTTTTTGCAGTTACAAAGGTTTTTTTCTCTTTAGCCGAAAGGTTGATAAAATCGCAACGGAAATAGTCCGTGTAGCCTGTGCCTCTGATGAGAAAGTTGCGGATTATGTCGAACTTGATATAAGCCTTTGACTTACCGCTGTTCTTGGCGATAATGTCAATATGCTTATCCATTCTGCTGTGGTTAATATCTCTGAATTTATTCAAAAGCCATTTGTGTACCGAAACTGCCATCTTACTTCTCCTTTACAACCTTACCGTCTTTTACATAAAATCTCGGATTGTTCTTGCCTATATTCACAAGCGCCTCGGCATTGCCCATACCCGAACTTCTGCCGAACATTCCAACGGTTATGCCGTCACCGAGGAGTGTTACCTCGTCATCAATTTTTACCGATGAATCAACCTTAACAGCCGTCATATTCATACACATCTCACCGACAACAGGATATTTTTTGCCGTTTATAACAACCTGTCTGTTGTGATTTGCGTGACCGATGCCGTTGTTGTAGCCGACAGGAAGAATTGCAAGAATAATATCCTCATCTGCCGTATATGACGCATTGTAGCCGAACCACTCGCCCTTGTTCACCTTTTTAAGCTGAAGAATACGGGTTTTCATCTTCATAGCCGGCTGTAAATCTATCTTTACATCAAAATATGTTTCGCTGATGTTGTACTTCTTAATGAAGTAATTGTTTCGCATTTTGCGGAGTTTGTCCTTTGGCGAATTTGAAAGAGAATCGGGGGCAACATTGTAGCCGTAGATTGCAATGCCCATTCTCACGCCTGTTGTAAAAGGCTGTTTCGGATGGGTAAGCATTGAAACGGAACTGCCCATATGGACAATCGGGATTTTATTCAAATCAATAAGCGATGTAAGCTCCTTGAAGTTTCTGACCTGCTCGTCCCAATGGGGATCAAAAATTCCGGCTGTTGCAAAATGCTGATAAATTCCCTCAAGAACAAAATTTGAACCGTTAATCATATCAACGGCAGTTTTAACCTCGTTCTTATCCTTGAAGCCGAGGCGGTTAAATCCTGTATCAATCTGGAGATGAACCTTGAAATTGCAGTCAATGTTCAAATCAAGCAACCTTTTGAGGTAGTCAAGCTCATTCACGGCAATGGTGAGATTAAGCCGCTTTGCCTCCTCAATTCTCGAAAGATGAACCGGATGCAGGCACAAAAGCGGAGCGTCCTTGTTGACCTTACGAAAGCTTTGAGCCTCCTCAAGAGAGGACACGGCAAAATAGTTAATGCCGTTTTTGTACATTTCATTTGCCACTTCCATACCGTGACCGTAACCGTCACCCTTGAGAACGGCAATAAAATATTTGTAGTCGCTGTATTTTTGTGTTATCGCACGGGCATTTGCACCGATTTTGTCAAGGTCAATTTCAACATATGAATCCAGCATTCCAAAGCCTCCGTTAATACACTATATCCTTAGAATTATAGCATAATTGCATGGGTAAATCAATAGCGATATTGAACAGTAACGGTGTACGGTTCGGGCATAAAATTGAAAATTAAAAATGGAAAATGGAAAATTATGGTCGGGAAGACAATTTGCAAGAGTGAAAAACATTGCCGCCCGACCGTTTTTGTATATATGGAAGTTGTTGCAAATTTGTATGGGCGGATATTATACGCCTGTGGATAGCCACGCAAAGATTTGTACAAATTAAAATTATTAAATAAAGCAAAAATTGCACCAATGCCATATCGGGCATTGGTGCAATTCCTTTATCTAACTATCTTCTGGAAAGGACTGCGGTGTGCCACCGCAGTCCTAAATTTTCCATTTTCAATTTTCAATTTTCAATTTGCCAACGGCTTGCCGTTATATAAGCCCTACAATATACATCTGAATTGTGGTTGCGTCAATGACGGTGATATCGGAATCAAAGTTTACATCAGAGTTTATACGCTCTATCTCGTTCTGATTGACGATACCCACAATTGCTTTCTGAATTGCGGTTGCATCGGCAATGTTTATTTTGCCGTCACCGTTTGCGTCACCGTAATATGCCTTTTCGGCTGAATTGGTGCTTGCAGTCATAACATAGTTTGTCATACCGATTGCAAGGTTGCCCTTGTCAACTCTTTTTACATACTGCAAAGTTGCCTTGTTGTTCGGAGAATCCGACACGGCAACATACATTGCATCGCCATTGAGAACCATGCCGTAGCAAAACTTGCCTGATGATGCGGACACACCACTGATATCGGATGCGACAACTGCCTGTCTGCCTGTTTCAACATCGTATGAATACACGGCGTCGGAGGTATTAAAATACAGAGTATCGTTGTATTTTTCAAGGCTCATAAATGTATTTATCCAGTAGGAATTACCGCCTGCGCTCCATCTTTCGTTCAATTTCAACTTTTTCTCATATGTATTGCTGTCAAGCTTGTATTTTAACAATGCACCCTTGTTAGCTGAAGAATTGTTGTTGACAAAGCCGTAAAATTCACCGTTAACCTTGCAAAGCCTTGTGTCGAAATTATGGATTTCGTAATTATCATATTTTGTCGAATTTGCACCGTAGCTTATTGTGTAATCATAGTGCTTTGACGGAAGATTCTGAATGGCATTGTCACTCAAAAGGAAGTATGTATGCTGAGCGTGTCCAGGTCTGTCATTAATTGGATCATCCCATGTAACATCAACATTATACCAAGCGTTGCCGATATGAACCTTGTTCCACATATGGTTCATTGAGTTTGAAACAACAAGTTCGGAGTCTATTCCGACAAGTGAAAGCATGTAGGAATATGCAAGTGCATAACCTTGACATACGGAAGTTTTTTCAACAAGCGAATTGTAAATATCAGCCTTGTTGTAATCTGATGTACTGTACTCGCTCATAATGGCAAGCTCATCGTGAATTACGAGTGCCTTTTCGGAATCGGTCATATCCTCATTCACAAGTGAAAGTATTCTCTCGGTTTCTTTATCAAGCGACTTTTTCTGTGTTGCATACTCGCTCTTGCTGATTGTGTACTCGGGATAGATTGACGCAACCTTATCCTCTGACGGATAGTAGGAGTACGAAAATCCCTGATTCACATAGTAAAGCTCCGGATGAGTCAAGGTCAGCACCTTAAAAAATTCCGCAACATCGCTTCTCGGAACATTAAGACTGCTGATATCAATTTCCTCGTCAAAATTTTTAAGGCTGTCAAGAACCATACCTTCAGCCTTACCGTATTTGTCGTACATTGTTTTGTTATAAAAAATTTTGCCTTCTTTCGGCGCTGTGTATGCCGAGGCTGTGAAAATGCCCGTTGACACCACACAGGATACTGCAACCGACACCGTGAGAATCATTGCAAATAATTTACCCGCTGTTTTTTTTATATTTTTCATATGTATTTCTCCTCTCAAGCAAAAGAAGCAAAATGCACAAAAAAATTTGATTTTCTCTGACTTTTACAACTAAATTATACCATTTACAGGCACAACAATTCAATTCACATAAACACCGAAGTTATGAACACTAATTTGTCTGTTTATACAAAAATTTAGTTTAATTACAGATAAAACACAATAAAACGCAATAAAACATGCTAAACTATACCGTCATACAATCCGCTGTCTGCACATACAATCTATTACAGATGTCCCCCTAAGGAGGACAGACAGGAGGGCTGTATGTGAAAGGTATCGTAGAAGAAAGAGCGGCAATGCTCGGTGAATACATAATCGAAAGCAGGGCAACCGTGAGAAGTACGGCAAAAAAGTTCGGTGTGAGCAAAAGCACCGTGCATAAGGATGTCAGCCAACGGCTAAAGGTACTTAACCCTGCACTTTACCGACAGGTGAGGGAAATTCTTGACACCAACAAAAGCGAAAGGCACATAAGAGGCGGTCTTGCAACAAAAAAGAAATATCTGCAAAAGAAAGCATCCGAAAGCGAAAAAAGCTGAAAATCAACTGCAATACGGCTCATACACCATACAAAACCGCATTTTCAGAGTATATTTTGGGTATTTTGGAACTTTACTTTTTATGACTTGCGTTGTATAATGGAGTGTAAATATTTTCAGATTTGTCTATAGTTTGTGTACGGCAGTGGTTAATGCACGGCTGTACCTGAGGAGAAATTAAAAATGAGAAAAATTCCCTTTTCGCCGCCTGACCTTTCTCAGGCAGAGATTGACGAAGTTATAAAGGTTCTGAAATCGGGCTGGATTACAACAGGTCCCGAAACAAAGCTTTTTGAAAGCCGTATTGCAGAAAGATGTCACACGGAAAAGGCTGTCTGTCTTTCATCGCAGACCTCTTGTGCCGAACTTACTCTGCGTATTCTCGGCATCGGTCCGGGAGATGAGGTTATCGTTCCGGCATACACCTACACGGCAACCGCATCAATCATCTACCATGTGGGCGCAAAGCCTGTTATGGTTGACTGCAAAAGCGGAAGCTTTGAAATGGACTACGATAAAATGGAGGCGGCAATCAACCACAATACAAAGGTTATCATTCCTGTTGATCTTGCAGGTGTTGTGTGCGATTATGACCGTATTTTTGAGGCTGTTGAAAGAAAGAAAGGCGTTTTCAATCCACGCAACGAGCTTCAGGAAAAGTTCGGCAGAGTTATTGTTATGGCTGACGGCGCTCACGCATTCGGTGCGCAATGGCACGGTAAAATGTGCGGTGAAATTGCCGACTTCACAAACTTCAGCTTTCACGCTGTAAAAAATATGACAACTGCCGAGGGCGGTGCGGCTGTTCACCGTTCACATGACGGAATTGATGAGGAAGATATGTACAAGCAGTATATGCTTCTCTCGCTTCACGGTCAGACCAAGGACGCATATCAAAAAAACAAAGTCGCATCGTGGGAATATGATGTCGTTGACACTCAGTACAAGTGTAATATGACCGATGTGCTTGCCGCAATCGGTGTGGCTCAGCTTGAACGCTACGATCAAATGCTTGACCGCAGACATCAGCTTATAAAGCTTTACAACGAAGAATTTAAGGATTTGCCTGTTCAGGTGCTTAATCACTGCGATGAAAACCACCGCAGCAGCGGTCACCTTTACTTTGTAAGATTTATCGGCAAAGACGCAGAATACCGTAACAAATTCTATAATATGATGGCTGACCACGGCGTAATGTGCAATGTCCACTTCAAGCCATTGCCGTTGCTTTCGGCATACAGCAAGCGTGGTTTCAAGATTACCGATTATCCGAATGCGTATAATATGCACAAGAACCAGCTCACCCTCCCGATGAACTCAACTCTCACAGACGATGAGGCATGGTATGTAATCGAAACATTCAAGCAATGTATGAAAACACTTAAATAACGGCGAGTTGCCGTTCCCGGTTCGTGAAGACAGTTTTATAAATGCGAGAATAAAATCGCCCGAGCGTATGGGAAATTGAAAGTTGAAAATGGAAAATTAAGGTTGGTGGTGTGCCACCGTCCTTAATTTGAGAAGACAGTCAGATAAATAAAATGCATCAGAGCCTTACCGGGCATCTGATGCATTTTTGTTTTGTATCCTACAGATTGATTCGCATAGCGAATCAAATTAATCGGGAACTTTTGTTTATCATTTTGCAGACTGTCTTCACGACCGCAACTTCCCAATAGGGCAATTTCACCGTCCGACAGGACGATTTCACCTGACAAAGTCAGATTTCACTCGCCAACGGCGAATTTCACTGTAATGACCGCTTGCGGTCATTACCAAAGTCCGTTTTATCGGACACCTCTTTTGATAAAATATAGATACAGTAAGGAAGGCAAATGAAAACGAGGAGGAATAACAATGCTGAATTTCTGTGTCTACATCTTCACGGCATACGCTGTGTCGGGTTCTGTAAAGACAATTATGGGGATAAAAAAGAAACCCACCCACCGCAGAAATCGCCGCAGTCGATAATCCACAAAATCAAAGGAGGAAATTATTATGAAAAAGGTTTATGTTACAATCACGGGAATGAAATATTACTACGGTTTCAATCCGTTCAGCATCGGCAAAAAGCTGACATGCAAAAAGGAACACAATAACCCGTATGACAGCGAGGCAATTAAGGTCACGATGAAAAACATCGGCACAGTCGGCTATATCGCAAATTCGCCGTACACCAAAGCCAACGGCACAATGGGCGCCGGCGCAGTCAATAAGTATGTCAAGAAAAAATTCAAAGTCAGAGTAATGTTTATGACGTCAACAAAAATCATCTGCGAAGTAATTGACGGTTTCAAGGATAAATATTCCGAAGAAAAAACCGAACCGACAGACAAAATTGAAGAAAAAGAGGTTGTTGAGTTTTGATTACGGTACGGGCGTTCATCGGACACCGATAGGTAATAACACAAATTATGGATTCAATTTTGAACGCATTGCGTGCAATCGTGTGCATTGCACACGAACGGGCAAACAACTACAATACTACGCTCGGGTATAATATGTTTTTTGACATTCACAAACTATCTACACGAATTGGAAACAGTGGCTCGCCGTGCGGGCGGATAATATGTGCAGTGTAGTAACATAGTATACAACAGTGCAAAGACATAGTATACAGTTTTATGATAAAATAAACGGTCGGGAAATACAGCTTTGCATTTTGCAATGTATCTTCCCGACCATAACTTTTCACTATTAACTATTAACTTTTACCTGCCCGTCAGGGCTTGCGCTGTCCGTCAGGACAATTTAGCTATCCGCAGGATAAATTTAGCTTGCGTAGCAAATTTAGCTCACGCTTGCGTGAATTTAGCTGACGAAAATCAAAAATTTTCGTCAATACCCCCACCTGTCAAAAAATCTGACAGTCTGATATGTCAGGATATAGTTCTGACTTTCGTGGAAAGCGCTCTGAACCATATCGGGATTATACATATACATAATGCGGTGCTGAACGGCATCCTTGTTTTCGTCAAAGATATAGCTTACCGCCTGAATACATTCCTGATTTGTACCGATTTTGGTACTGCCGGTATAATGGCAGTTCTCGATAACCGAGGCAACTGTCGGATAACCGTCAAAGCACATTGCATCTTTTACCGACTGAGCAATGAGCGCCGCTCCTATAAAACCGCCCGAACCGAATTCGCCCATACAAAGCCTTTCAAGAAGATCCCTGTCCTCATCGGTAAGCGTTACCTTGGAGCATTCATAGGTTTTGTCCGGATTGTCAATTGCCACAAGATAACCTGCGTCCCATTGAGATTGGTAATCAACAGGCTCTTTCGGCGGAATTGCCGTAGCAAACGGAACGGTTGCCTGTGTTGTTGTCACGGGCTGAGTTGTCGCTTTTGTTGCCTTTGTGGCTTTTGTCTGAGGCTGAGTTGTTGCCTTGGTTGCTTTAGGCTTTGCCGTTGTTGTTTCAACGGGTACGGTTGTTGCGGAAACAGTTGTTGCCGGAACAATCTTCCGAATATTCGGATTTACCCTTGCCATTGCCGATTCTGTCGGAGTTTCTCCGGCATTGAGAGTACCGTTTGAGCAGACGAACTGCAAAACTACCAAAACGGATACTACAACAAGCACAACCGACAAAACCTTGTTTATATTTTTATTGAAAAACTTCATCGTTTCACCGCCGTTTAATACTTCTAAACACAAATGACGCACAAAAAAACACGCTGTCACACACGTAGTAATTATACCACGGTATGCTTTTCTTTTCAATTTGAGCATTCTACAAAAATGAACTGCTTTTTTTAAACAATATTACCTAAGCGGACAAATTATTACCATAAACAAAAGCCGACGCATATGCACCGGCTTTTTATTTTGAAAATACTTATTTAAAATGACTGTTTCTCGGCTCTTCTGTACTTTGAAGGTGTTGTTTCGTAGTACATTTTGAATGCTCTGTTAAAGTTTGAAATGTTGTTGAAGCCCGACATACCTGCAATTTCGATAACGGGAGTGTCCGTTGTAGTAAGAAGCATTGCGGCTCTTGTCAGTCTGAGCTCGTTAAGGTAGTTTACAAATGTTGTATTCATAAGCTCCTTAAAGAGATGCGACACATAGTAACGGCTGAGACCTGTTGTCTGAGCTATTGTATCAAGAGTAATGCTGTCGCAGAAGTTGTTGTTGATATATTCCGTAATTCTGCGGAGAGCACGGTACTTTTTGCCCTGAGCCTCAACATCACAAATCTTAACAAGACCCGATGAGAAAAGAATATAGAAAATGTCATACATTTTGCCGTGAACAAGAATCTGGAAGAACTCGTGCTTTTCGTTCTCGGCAGAAATAACCGTGTTCATATCGTCAATAAGATTGTTATAACGGTAGTCGCCTCTCGTAACCTTTGCAAAGTGAGTGCAGTTGCCTGTTACAAGACCTCTGATCAGACTCTGCGGAATAAACTCCTGAGTGAGCGATGCAGGATTTGAAAGGTTAAGAAGAATAACGTCAACTCTTGCGTTGCCTGTATTATTAATTTTGTATCTCTGATTAGGTGAAATAAAGTAAATGTCGCCTGTTGAGAGCGAATAAGTGTCAGCACCCATTTCAACGGTCATATAGCCGTCCCTTACAACAGCCACAAGAACCTCGTTGTGAACATTCCACATATTGCTGTCAATAATCATTTCACCGCAGACTACTCTGTAAGCTGAACTGGATGCGGTTGCCGAACGCAAGAAATCAAAATTCATAATAATAACCCCGATTCTAAAAAATTATGTTTTCAAACATTTTGTGTCTAAAAACAACACAAATAATCACTGCAACAATATAATAGACTTTATGCACAATAAAGTCAATAATTACGACAAATGTGCAAAAAATAAATGTATAAACTGCAATTAGTGCAAATTTTAAATATTCCGCTGTCTGCGCTCACGCAGCAGCAGACGGGAGGCGAATGCGCATGAAGCCCACCTTTTACCCCCGCCTTGCGTGGATGGGTATCAAAAAGAACGCAAGGCTCTATGTGCCCTATCTTCTCTCCTGCGCGTTCATGGCAGCGATGCTGTATGTCATTGCGTACCTCGCCGTCACCCCCGCGCTCTATACGGTCAATGGCAAGGTGAACGGCTCCGGCACCTCTGCGGTCGCGATGACGATGAGCCTCGGCTCGTTCGTCGTGAAGTACAGCACCGCGACCGCCGCCGCCATCAGCAGCGACACCGCCAGAAACAGCATCGTATAGTCGTTCCGGCCCGTAGCGCCCGCGTGGACCAGCAGCCCCGTCACGCCCAGCGTGAACACGCCACCCAGTGCGCCCATCAAATTGATGATGGCGTTGGCCTTGCTGCGCAGGGGCTTGGGGGTCACGTCCGGCATCAGCGCCACAGCTGGCGAACGGTACGTGCCCATGGCAATCAGCAGCAGCCCAAGCGGGATCACGAACAGCAGCAGTTTTTCATGATTGTCCGCATAGGGCAGGATGTTCATCAGGATGACCGCCGCAGCCGTGCCGCCCAGAATGAAGGGCGTGCGCCGCCCCAGCTTCGTGTGGCACTTGTCGGACAGCTTGCCGAAGAACGGCAGCAGGAACAGCGCCAGCACGTTATCCATGGCCATCACTACGCCCACCAGACTGTCCTTCATGTGGAACGTGTTCTTCAAAATCAGGGGGATTACGTTGTCGTACAGCTGCCAGAACGCGCAGATAGACAGGAACGCGAAGCCCACCAGCAGCGTCCGCTTGTAGTTCAGTTTCATCTCTTTTCCTCCGTCCTTCGAAAAGGCCGGATTACCCCTGCCTTTCCTTACTTGTCCCTCATATATACCCCAAATGAAAGCCAAAAGTCAAACCTTGTATAACGCTTCATAAAATGGTATAATAAAGGTTACATCGAAAGGAGGCGCACCCCATGGACAGCATGACGGGCTACGGCCGCGGCGCCGCCCGGCGGGACGGCCGGGAAATCACCGTGGAATTGAAGGCGGTCAACCATCGTTTTCTGGATTTGTCCTTCCGCGCTCCCAAAAATCTTTCCTTTCTGGAGGACGCGTTCCGTTCCTTTCTGAATGAAAGCGGCGTGCGGCGCGGCCATGTGGACATTTTTATCAACTACGCCAATCACCGGGAGGACGCTCAGACGGTGGTGTTGGATCGGGAGCTTCTCCACAGCTTCCGGAAGGCGTGGCGCGACTGCGAAGATCTTCTGGACTTCTGCAAGAAGCCCGATGCCGCCGAGGGGCTCTCCATGAGCGGGGCTTATTCCCTCCG
>OGZA01001289.1_pt1 | contig 17194 bp, 15 predicted proteins | sample 1576591 | NCBI WGS metagenome assembly OGZA01 (sample SAMEA3541565, study PRJEB24748) | human gut metagenome | biome: human gut; feature: human-associated habitat; material: faeces | place: China | collected 2012
ACGATAGCCTTGCCGGTATGGACAGCAGTTTGCGCCGTGTATACTGCACTCATGATGTTCGCTCTTGTGCTCGTGTCGAGACCGAAGGCTCCTGCGATGCGCGTTATCTCGCTCGACGAGAGCATGAGCCCGATGCCGAGCAGCGCATATTCCTTGAATACAAGCAGTCCCGCAATGAGTATCGTCGCCTGTAAAAAAGCCGTGAGACATACGCCGATGACCTGCTTCATCCACTGGACGAATGCATCTATGCCGCCTCGAGGTATGCTGAACATATACAGGCTGCCGACTGCGATCTGTATCAAGAGAATGCCGCCGCGTTTGAGGTTTGCGAAGAACACCTTTATTACGGCATACGCCATCATGATGATGCAGACGATCACCATGATGGCACTTGTTACGGCTCCAAAGCCGGAGATGGGCTTCACAACAAGGTCGGCGACAGTTTCGATCTCTTCGTACTCCTGAATGATGTTTGCCGCGACTTCTCCGATGGATGTTCCGTAGCCAGTCATGCCTGAAGTAAATTCAGCCTGTAAGGAGATAGCAAGCTGGTACAGTCTGACCGGGACAACTGAGAACAGGCTCGCCGCCATAAAGCCCTTGATGGCATTGAGGGCAACGGCGCGGATGTCGCCTTTGCCTCCGGCGTAGTTTATGCCGCACTCAAAGCTTGCGACGATGAGACCGATGACGTACAGCGTCCACGCAAGGTAATTGAAGAACTGCACGATGCCCTGCACCCAGCTCATCTCGAACAGTTCCGCGCCCATGCTGCCCATCTCGGCGAAGAAGTTTCCTAGGAAGCCTACGATCTGGCAGTAGAGCCAGTCGAGTATCTCATCCAGTATCTTCGACGAGACAAAATCCCATATAAATATTGATCATCACCGCCTCTCTCGGCTGCAAATTCTCACAGCCCGACGATGCCCCAGATGTAATTGGGAGCGGTGAGAGTGAAGACGAGACAGGCGAAGAGTATAGCCGGTGCAGTCCATTCAAACTGTCCGGTCTTCCGAAAATCGAAATACGCCGTTCCAAGTTTGGCAAAGAAAAATACGGCGAGAATGAGGTCTATGGCGGGGAAGATGACATTGTCCACAACGGTTTTTATCTGCTGGGAAGCAGTCGACCACGTGCTCTCGACCGCACCGGCGACATCTCCGCTGGCGTAGGCGGGGACGGACAGCAGCGAGACAAACACCGCCGTCATGATGAGTACTGAATATATCTTTTTTCTGCGCATTGGTTTTCCTCCTGAAATAAAAATAGCCCTCAGTGCATAGCCTGAGAGCAGTGTTTGACGACCCAGTCCGGGTCAAAATCGCTGCGGCTTTCTGCCGAGCCGGATTCCATGAGAGCTTGAAGCATCGAACCGAATGCCTCCTCATGCTTGCGGTCAAGTTTTATCCACTCATCACAGACGACCTTGAGCGGCTGACGGAAGCGGGCAAGGTACTCGATGCAGGGCATGTCTGCTGCCTGAACGAGCTTTATGGTGAGCAGGTTATAGCAGGTACACATGGCATTTATTTCGCCGCACTTGGCAAAGACGTAAGCCGCGCTGTGCTCAGTCATAGCATTCTCATACTCCGCAAATTCTCGGTCTATGCGTTTCTCCAACTCAGAGCACAATTTCTTATCTGCGTTACAGGTCGAGTTTGAAGTCTTGCTTTTGCTCTTCTGCGGCCTTCCTGTATTCGGTGATGAAGCCGTCCAGAACTGCCGGATGAGAGCCGACACAGAATTCGCAATTGCGGTGGTCGTCAGGTATCTCAATGTTTTCACCCCATTCTTTATTTGACCAACTGAACCTGCCGTCATAGCTGAGCTGATGCAAAGTATTGCCGAGGACGTATTCTATACGGTCGAAGCCGAACTCTTGTATAACGCTCTCAGCGCAATCCGGTTTCAGATACATGCCGTCAAAGCTCTGCCGGACGGCTTCCTCAATGGCTTGTTTGCAGCGTATGTTTTCATTTATGCTCTCGCGCCAGAGCGGAATCTCATCGTGCGTCCTGGCATACTCGCGGGACGCAGTGTAAAGCGGAACGTTATTTGCCACTGACGTCCTCCTCAATATACTGCTTGAGCAACTCTTTCAAACAGCCGTGGCCAATGACGAAGCCGTTGATCACGGACGTTGCTGCTTCATAGGCATTATCCATAGTCTGCTCGCTGCCGGAGCTGTACTGCTTTGCGATGTCCATACAGGCAGAATCCACCGCGCTGTTAAGCAGCTCTGAGATGCAGTCATAGTCGCAGGTCTCACACTGAGGCTCGCACATTTCAACGAGCCTGTGTGCAAGATTGCCGACGACCATAACCATACTGGATATTGCCGTCATGATTTCCTTGACACTCATTTTGTCTTTAAGGATGAGCGCCATCTGCGGAGACACTATAAGCTGTGCGGCATCTTCATGCTCTATGCCGCTCAGTGCAAGCGCAACATGGGTAATAACGGCTCCGTGCTCATTTTTCAAAAGTTTAAATTTCATCGGCTTTCCTCCGTATCTTTATTGAAAATAATCTTTCCGTCCTCTGTCAGTCCGAACGGCAATTCCGGCTCGTGTACAAGCTCGACTCCCATGTCTGAGTTTCTTGTGAAGATCGAGAGCTGTGAGGTGCAGAGCAGAGGATCAAAGTTCGTGATGATGACTTCTTCATACTCGCTGCCCGCAGTCTGGGACATTGAGTTCGGACGCTTGGTGCGGAATATGTAGAAGTCTTTGTAAATGTCCAAAATCTCGGCGCAGAAATTGTAAGAGACCATCGCAAAGCCGCGGCAGCGCTTGATGGCACTGCACAGCCGGAGATGGTCTCTCTTGGGGAACTCCACTTCGTAACACTCGGCATTGTAATATGGTGGGTCACAGTAGAAGAAAGCGTCTGGGCGGTCATACTGCGCCAGCAGACTCTCAAAGTCCTTGTTCTCTACGACCACGTTTTCAAGTCTGCGGGAGCATCGCCATATATCTGTGAAGAAGTTCCGTATATTGCAGGGCTTTCCGCCGAAGGACTTGCCCGCGCCGCTGAAGCTGTAACGGATGAGCTTATAATAGTTTGCCGCTCTACGCACGTTCCCACGCTGGGCGCGCTTGAGAAGCAGCGCCTTTATGGCCTTGGCATGGAGCGGCGAGAAGTATTTGTCCGCAAGCTCCAGCTCAATCGCGAGGTACTCATCATCGAACTCCTCACACTTTAGCTGCCGGTATATTGCCTCAAAGTCGTCACGGCTGTTGAGCGGCAAGAAGCCGAGCTCAGTTATAAGCGCTAGCGGGCGCTCCTTAACACAGAAGAACAAGTTTGTGAGGTTGGAATTGTAGTCGTTATACACCTCCATACAGCCGCGCTTGATTGGTCTGTTCATGAGCACCGTTCCGCTGCCGCCGAACACATCTATGAAGCGCGAGTAGTTAGCCGGGGCAAGGCGCTCTATTATCCACAGGAGCTTACCCTTGCCGCCGACCCACGGGATGAAGCTTTTCAGACGCCGTCACCGCCCCGGAAGCCGATCATCGAGCACTCAAGCCCCGTTATGGCGGCGTCAATACCGTCGCGTATACGCCGTAGGTTCTTGATGGTGTCGTAGACTTCGGCGGCAGTCTCGGCAAAGTAATAGCCATTTGAACTGCTGCCGATGGGGATACACTCACGGCGAAGACGGTTGACGTGCTTGCGCAGCTCGTTTTCGCTCATGTGCAGGTCTGCCTGTATGGTACGGGCACTTACACACCTTTTCTTTCCTCTGCAATTTTTATATAGGTAGACGCAGAGCTGTTCTTTCCTCATTGCATTTCCTTTCCGGGTCTCGCTTCCCGGAAATGGGCATGAAAAAGCAGAGCCGCTTCTTTTCGGGAAACGGCCCTGCTGTAGATTATGTGAAATTATTGGGGCTTGTTAGGTGATCTGCATATCCATCACCTCCGACTCATCCTGCCACGGGGCATCCATCGGCTGAAAGTCGTCGCGTGTTACCATGCCGTACTCGGTGAACTCGGCGTTGTAACCCTGCTGGAGTATCCTGCCGTACTTCTCAATATCCAGGCACTGGCGCAGTTCCTCTGCCTGTCTGTCGCCAATGACATTTTCAAGCTCGTCGTACACGAGGTCGGCATAGTTCCTTATCCTCGCGTCAAAATAAAAATGCTCCAGTCTCTCCGCAAGCGAAATTGCCTGATCGACGCTGCTGCACTGACAGATTCTGAGTACCGCTTTGAACTTTGGGAGTTGCTTCTCGCGGGAGGGCATATTCTCCACGACCTCTGCAAAATGGTTGAATGTCTCCAATTCCGCTGGCAGGTCAGCAAACTCTGCCGCCTGTGGAATGATCCCATCATAGTCGAGAACCACAACACCTTCCCAGCCGTCTGCGTCGAGCTGCTTCTGCGCCTTTTTCAATTCTTCAGCAGACGCAGGCAATGTAAGCGTGACAGTTTGGTCAGCGTCAAGGTCGGGATGCAGACCAAGGGTAACCCGGAAGAGATAGTCGGGCTTTTTAGGAAAATCTCTGGAACAGGGTGGTGCAGTAGTCATTTTGCCATCCTGCAGCACATAACAACCTCCGACGAAAACACCGTTTTCACCTTGGCGCATCATTCTTCCGATACCGGCAAAGTCCAGCATTTTAAACACGCTGTCAGATATTCCGTCCAATTCGGGAATAAAATCGTTCTCTGCATAAAACCGGCCAAGAGCAGCATCGTCTGCGGCATCCACTATATGATAACAGTCGGTCTTTGCGCTGACCGCCAGATCCCGCAGCTCTTGCAGCGTGATGATGCCGCCATTGGTGCTTATTTTCCTCTGCACCTCCATTGAGAACAGTCCCTCAAAGGCAATTCCTTGTACCTCATCCAGCGTTGCCAATTGCCCGGCGAGTTCGTTCAACTCATTCAGGCTGGTTTCTGATCCATCCAAATGCGGGGCAAGGTACTCGAAGTCATAATAATCGTCCACCTCCAGATACAGCTCCTCATTTTCCTGGAGCTGCACCTTGTCCATTGCATCATGCAGCTCCCACGGAGAAGCTGGCAATTTCAGTCTAACGTTGGCTTCACTGTCTGGGGCATCCTGCTTTGCCAGATAGACGCTGAATATCTTTTTATCCAAAGGTCATCCCTCCTTGCGGCTGTTCGTAATAGCTTGGGTCTGCACCGGGAACGCTCCAGCCAAACATGGAACCTACTTTCATGGCCTTCTCCTGTGCAGGTGTAACGCCAAGGCGTTCGTTGTTGTAGTCCGCTATTTCACGGTTATGCGCGGAATCATCAGTAGACCAGTCACTAGGATAGTAACCGCTCTCGCCGCGTTTGATGCAGATGAGAGCACCAGTGCCGGGAAGAGTGGAGAAGCACAGCTCCGGCAGCCCCTCCGCCAGCTTCGGCGTAAAACATTCCTGCTCCGTTTGGATACTCCAATCGTCGGAGTTCCAGAGGTGGACATACAGCTCACTTCCGCCATCCACAAGGATTTCACACTGTTCAAAGTGCTCGCCCCAGCCGTCCGCAGCTTGACCGGTGATATACTTTTTTAGGGTATCCAGCTCTGCCGCACTCAATTCACCAGCAACGCGGCATTCGGCGACGCCCCAGAGCTGCCGGTCACGCTCCTCAACGGTAAAGACTGCGGAGTGAACCTTGGTATTTATGCTGTCAGCTTTAGCATACCAATACATGAGGCCACGCTCGGTTTCCTCCGGCATACGATTTTTGACCAGCTCGGCCATGATCTGATCCTGATAGCTCCGCAATGCACTGCCATCCAATTCGGTGCTTTCCGCCTCCAAATCCCCGTACTCACTCCTCTCATAGAGTTCCGCAGTCAGGGGCATATATAGCTTGAACGTAGTCAGTCTGGGCGGCAGTACCGAGAAGCTGTCCTCACCGGGGACGATCCCAAGCGACCTACCGTTATTCCACTTCATGTGGATGGTACCGATGTCATCCACAAAGTCTACCACGCCCTCCGTACCGGGAGCAATAGGCGCATAGGGATCCTCCATTGAGTTGAGCCGGATGCGGGTGCCGGGCGGATACTGCTCTTTGATAAAATTCACCATTTTTCTGTCCATATTCACACTCCTCCAAAAGTCATGTCCTGTTCGGGTTCATTCTGATAATCCTCTATCTGATGGGGATTATCCTCGCCGAAAAAGTCATAGAAGATGTCATCCACTTGTTTGCGGACGGCAGGATCGTCGGTCAGCACCTCACAATGGAAGCCTGTGGTCGGGAAGTACGGCAGTTCTTCCCGGATGCATTTGAGAAAGGCTTCCGCATCGGTAAACTCCTGCGCATCGTCGCCCACAAAAGTGACCCGGCCAACCAGCCGTTCGTCCTCCAAGGGGTGCTGGGCATAAAACAAGCCCGCCTCATCTGGGCGGGCTGGACGTATATGAAACTTTTCTTCCTCTGCGGGATACGGGAGATCATGCACCTCGCAAAACTCTCGAAGTGTCATATCGCATTCATCGAGAAAGCCAAACTCATCCCATGCATCCAGCTGACCGGACGCAGGCAGTTCCAGCTTCTCCGGCATCAAGATCGAGCCTGAATGGTTGACCACAACACTTTCTTCGATAAAGCGCAGCTCACCGGGATCATCGCCTGTACCGCGGAAGTCATAGCAATACCAGCCCTCCGGCACGGTGGTACGGTCGATTCGTGCGTTGGTGAACAACGCAAATTTGTCAAATACCTCGATGTGCTGAAATTTCTCTGTTCTTGCATCTATAGCCAATTTTTATCCCTCCTTTTTTGGTAACGGCAAACATACTACACATCTGTCTCAAAGTCTACTGGAACATTTGCTGCCCCTGCGTCTGCTCCGGAAAGGGCGGGTCTAAGCGCCGCAGTCGGCCAAACCCTGTTTCTATCACATGGTCATTTTCCATGCAGTCAGCGCCATACTTTTCAAAGTCCATGTAGCCGTACAGCTCGTAAATGGCATCATCGTCCAATCCCAGCGTTTCCTGCAAACGCCGCTGACCATAATCGTAGGTGTCTACGATACGTTGATAGTTATCCAGATTATGCAGGAGCTCATAGGCTCCTCGCAGAGTCTCCGGCTTCTCAGCCTCCAGCGCAGCGGCATAGGTCAGGAGCATACCATCTTCCTGCCAGATACCCTCCAATGCTTCCGCAAAGTCGTTGTAATCCTCTACAGCAGGGCAATCTGTGTCGCAAATTAGCTCACCAATGTAAGGTGTTTTGAAGTAAATATCTTCGATCATCGCGTCCGCGAAGACATCAATATCGAGGTAAGCTTTCACAGCATCGAGGTATATCTCGTCAGCGGGGAGGACGAGGGTGTAGTCCGGCTTCCCATCGACGCACAATGTCATACGAATCATTTCATCCCGACTCTCGTCCCGCCAAGGCTCTGCTAACGAAAGGTAGCTCCGGTCAATCTCCACGTCTGGCGTTAGCAGACTGCGGACGTTTGGAACAAAGGCACTGTACCGAGCGTAGTTATACCCCTGTGGGTCTACAAGAAAGCCGTCTGGTCCATCCGCATCGAGAATTAGCATACAGTGGCGGGAATCTGCATCGTACTGGATGACATTTTTGTTCTCTGCGATAAAGTCATAATCCGCCAGCAGCGCATGGCTGAACTGCTCAAAACGTGGGGCAGGTAACTCAATGACCTTGTCAATGACACAGGCCTCGCCTTCGTATTCGGACTGCTTTCGTCTCAGCTCTGCCTGAATGATCATTTTTGCACCTCCCTCATTTCAGTTCTCAGACACTTGCCGTTGCCGTGCCAACAGATGAAATCGTGAATGATCATACCATGCCTCCCATCTCCATGCTGCCACCTTGACCGCCCTCCATAATTTCCTCAAGGCTGAAGTATCCCTTATATGCGATATAGCCTCGGTCGGTAAACATCCCGTCATCGTCGTTTAAGCGCTGCTGAGCGTAGCTTTTGTAGTCATAGAATTCATCTAAATTCTCGTCGAACTCGTAATGACCGGACTGCTGGATCATATATTTTCCATACTCTGCTGGGGAATGTGCGTCGGGAGCAAAGTCAAACAGGTCGAGATTCTCCACGAGATTTTTGGCCTGCTCCGCATTCTGAGGCTTCGCCAGAGTTACAGCAGCGCCCAGTTTCTTGATGTTGTCCGTGGAAAGCGTACCTGTTGCCTGTGCCAGTGCGTTGAGATCCGCAAGGCTCTCATGTTCCATATCCAGCAGCGCGTTCACTTCATCTGGCAGTTGACTGTGTTCCAACCGAAGCCGAGCATCCGCAGAATCCGCGATTCCCGACCTCTGGAGAACACGGTCAATTTCCTCCTGCGCCATCGGGAGATATAGCCATGTGATGTGCTCGGTATTCTCCGGCTCAGATTTGGGAGTCACCGCGACCATAGTGGCATGCGGCTCATAGTAGTAGCAAGGAAAGAACTGCCCGTCATAGACCTGCTCTAACCGCATGCCATTGTCATAGACCACGCCATACGGTGTGACCGTGCCGCCGACGCTCGCAATGAGCTGTCTTGCCTTTTCCTCACCATCCAGTGCCTCCAACTCGGTAACAGTTGTGCAGCCTCCGTGCAGGTTCATGTAGTGGTCACGGCCAACAGCGGCAAGGTCAGAGAAATCTGTGATGACTGTGGTCTGCTGGCAGCAGAAAGTCAGGTTGATAAGATCCTTCAGCTCGGAAAGCTCCAGTTTGTGAGCCATTGCCTGAAACTGAGCAGCTTCTCCGGCATCGAAACTATCCAACCGCTTGGCAAGATAGTTCAGTTCCTCCACATTGACGGTGAGCTTTTCCGTACGCTTGAGCACAGAGTAAAAACTATCGATTTCTTCCACCTGACAGTCAGCTTTGAGTGCATCACCAATTTCCAAAGCCTCAAGCAGCTCCATGCAGTGTGCGTACTGGTCATGTGGGATGGGGAACGGAATGGTTGCAACACCGTATTCCGGGTGGTTTGGATTGCCGAGTACAGCATGTATTATCATATTTTCGCCTCCCTCATTTCAGTTCTCAGACATTTTCCGTCGCCGTGCCAGCAGATAAAACCGTGCGCTGGATAATTGCACCCTTCACACTGCCTATATTCATGGCACGCCACCGTCTCATTGTCCGGACGTCCAGCGTCCGGCAGATTCTTGAACGCCTGTTTGATTTCGTAGTTCTTCAATTCGATACCCCCTTAGAATGCAAAAAGGCCGGAACCTTTGATCTCTCAAAAGTTCCGGCCTTACCGATTTAATATTTTGTTGTCTATCCAAATTACTTGCTCATTAACTTACCTCCGGCTATGACAAAAGCGCCGGATCGTTAATTCTACAAAACCAACAATCCGACGCTTGAATTTTTGTGATATTTATTTTTTGAAAATTTCAGTACATGTTTGTATTTCGCCCGCGCAGCAGGAAAACACAGCGGCTATATTACCTAAAACATGGAAAAGTCCCTGTTCAAGTCTGGGAGAACAGGGTCTGTCATCAATGGAAAAACAAAAAATTTTTCGGGCCTTTTGTGCCCGGAAAGCCTTGAGGACACTGCGTTTGACGCAATGTCCTCAAAATTGGCTGACAATGATGGCAGGGTCAGCCAATTTTGAGGACAGGGAAAATTATAGTGTCAATGTCAACGGGAATGGTTGAGTCGGTCTCGTTGCTCTTGACGCAGAATGATATCATCAAATTTTATGTAAGATTGATATATTGACATAAATGGCAATTCTTCTTACTTTTGTTTCGCAAGTATTTCTTTTAGCACATCTGCCAATTCACTACCAGTCATTTTTTCTGACTGCCGAAGAAAATAATTAAAGTCCCAATACGACAGGCCCTGAATATTCAGGCAGCAGAAAATTCTTTGTTCCCAGAATCTAACAATTTGGTAATGCTCTGGAATAACAACATCTTCGTCATAAGTCCAGTGCATTTGATATTCATAAATTTCTCGAGGGTCATATACTATATCTGGCTCTCCGGATTCCGTCGGAAAAGCCAATCCTTCCAAATAGTCAGGATTGTTCTCCGAAATGTACTTCTGTTTATCCTGCTCCACGGTATCCTTATCAGATTCAAAAATCACTATCGGTGACTCATTCGATGTTGCTTTAGGGGCACAAACTATCATACTCTTAAGCTTAATAATATACTCGCCTCTATTATCATTTGCCCAAAAAGAAATATGCCCGTCATCCAATACCTTTACTTTTGTTTTTCCCGAGCACCATCTATTATACATATCCATTCCAAAATCAAGTTCTTCTTGAAGTGCAGCCATAAATTTCTTTACGACAGTAATATCTTCAACGTAAATAACTTCATTCTGGCCCGAATACTGCTCTGTTTTCTCCTGTGCAATGCACAGTGCCTTAAAGGTCTTTTGTTTAATAAGCATCTTGTTTTCTATAAGATACTGCATATAACTATTATAGTTAGCTTTAATCTCACTAAATCCATAATAATTAGAGTATGCACTTCCTATTGCTTTGAGAAAAAGGACATCCAGCTCAAGTAACAGGCCATCAAATATGCGGTCAATGAATGAGTCCTCTATCACCACTTCGGCATGTGTCAAAGTGTTTCTCACCGTATTTAAATCACGTAACTTCTTTTCCAGTCCATTAGATATGTCAACATCGCAAATTGACATCACCCTGTTTAATGCTTCCTCATATGTGATAGTATGAATTTTATTTGCTTTACTTGTTTGAAATACACTTTGATAGTTCTTTTGGAGTTTTTCTTTGTATGCAGACTTATAGGTACTATCTATTTCGTCCACAATTAGAAACTCGCTTTTTTTATCAAGGATATACTTCAGAAGTATTTCAACTCCATGATGTGTTGAAAGTACTGCCTGCTTAAGGATAAAGTAGTCATCCAATAACGGTTGTTCTTTACCCTTAACATTTGTAGAATACTCATGATAACATGAAAAGCCGCGCTTCAATGAGTCCATACCATTACGTAGCATATCAATAGTCATTTTCAATCCCTCGTGAATCCAAAATCCTCTTGTATCTTCACCACAGCACCTAACTGTGTTATCCATAGATATAGGCAAAGTTTCGATTTACCAGCCATGAGAGTCTCACCGCTGGTAAATTGTCAATTTAGCATAATCACTATCGCTCACCCGGCGATTGCATAAGCTTTCCTTGTATTTCTTGAATATTAGCGCCCCAACTCATAACATTTTTCTGAGTATCACGTTTTTCCTTTTCAACTAGAAAAGCGGCAATGTCCTCTTTTACGTTTTGTGGTAAAATAGCGAACTCCTCAGATTGCACAAACGCTGAAACTCTATTGTACGCTATATCCGAATCTATGCATAACTCAATGTCCTGCCAACCGACATCCCATGTTTTATACGCGTTATACATCGTAGTTGTTCTGCCGTGATTGACAAATTGGTGAATAAATAAAGCCAACTGCAAATCATTTTCTATTAGGCGAGTGATATATGATTTATATGAGTCCTGATCAATCAAGCTAAATAGCCAAAGTGTCTGCGATACGCTTTCTTTACGCAAAAGAGTCCCCTCTTCAATTTCTTTTTGCACACGCTGAAGAAATTGTTGTTCCAAAGCTATTAGGTTATCCAGTGATATAACTGGTGCTTTAACATTTATCGAATTCCTTTCCGGCAAACGGTTATGCTGTTTTTCGAGTTCCGATAGAATTAGCGCAATGTTAACTATATCTACATCATGATTTTTGAATCCAGCATTTAATAATGGATACCTATCTTCCTCGCAAATGTAATCAAGTAATGACTCTATACAAAACAAAAATTCCCACGCGGGAGGGACTGACACAAAAGTTGAAGGATCCTTCAAAGGAAGTTGATGCCAACTCTCAACTAAATACATAAATATGACCTTGGCACGCTCCGTGGTAACATGTGTTGTTGATGCTTGGACTATATACGAATTGAGAGCCTCCAAAAGTTTAACATCATTACCGCTATCCAAGAATGCTTTAATTGTTTCTGAAAAAGCATCTTTATCTGCGTCATAAACTAAGTTGTTAATCAAATATGATGGAATGTCATCTTTCGCGAGAGACAAGGAAAAATATCTAAAAAACATTTCAGGTTCTGAGATATGCTTTCTGACGTACCGTAATTGCTGCCTCTGTCGACTATTATCAAACTCATTTCCGAAGGCACGTGGGAATAATATTTTTAATACTTCCTCCGCATATTTTCTAGTTTCACCATCTGCACTCGCACATATAATATTAAAAACCTCATTGATGTGGTCAACTCTTTCCACACTATAATCAGATACAGGTTCTATTGCTATATTGCTGCACAGAACATCTTTGTATAGCGGAAGCATATCGTATAAAACCGGCTCAAATACCTGCAAACACGTCAAGCCAAGCAAATCCAAAACGCAGGTCTCCGTTTTTAGCAATTCATATTTTAGAGTGAACGTATTTGTATACCGAATAGCATCTCTAATAGTTTTGATGTACGGTTTTATGCCTTGCAAATACAGTCTCGCCCATGTGTCATCTTCCCACTCCCCCTCCTGTACATCAGAAAGGATGCCATTCAACTTCTCAAATAGTACTCTTTCAACATCCTCTGAGTTTGCTTTAGGCAATGCAAACGGAACTTGGACAATTTTTTGTAAGTATTCGGCCCCGTTTCCGTTTTGAACTTTCGTCAACGCACGAACTACTACATCGTAATCAAATGCTAACAGATATATTGTGTGGGGAAAATCTGCCAGAGACTTTATAAGCTGAAAAACTGAAACGATTTCTGCTTCTGATAGGCGATCAATGTCATCTATAGTTACAATAATTTTTTGTTTCTGTTCAGATAAGGCTTTTACTATTTCGTTTTTCTTCTTTTGCAAATCTCCGTCATTCTTGTCCATGTAGGCCTTGGCTCGTTTCCCGAGAACCTTCGCAATTGTTGACAAAATTAAGCTTGTCGGTCCAATGCTACCTGCCAGTTCCAGCAGCTCTGAATAACTATCTATTGATGCTGCCGCATTTGCCCAAGTGTGGTTTTTCAGCTTCATAGCTGAAGACAACTGCTTGAAAAACTGAGTCACCAGTTGTTTCGAGTCAGAGCACAGCCACGGATTAAATTTCACAATTATAATATCTGGGCTTAGTTTTTTAACCGTTTCAGTAACCATATTGATAACAGAAGTTTTTCCACTTCCCCATGCGCCATATAGCCCTATCGTAAATGCTTCTGATGAATCGTGATTAATCATTACCTTGGCAAGACTTGCAGCAAAGGATTTACGGTTAAGTACATCCTTTTCAGCTTTTTCTATTGGCACGTCGGAACTAAACATACCAGCATCTCCTTTGCACATATACCCCAACATTCCACACTCTATGGACTATTCAATCTGAAAGCTGCTCCTCCAACAGCTTTTTAAGTTCAGCCTTGCTCGGGAGCACTGTTTCATACTTGCTTGCAAATATTTGACTATTCTCTTCCGGCAGCGTCATTTCAACCACTGCGTTGTTTTTATCCTTGCACAATATAATTCCAATTGTGGGATTCTCATCTTCAAGTTTCACTTTGCGATCATAATAATGAACATACATCTGCATCTGGCCTATATCCTGATGCTTGAGTTCCCCAATCTTCAAATCAAATAATACAAAGCATCGCAACAAACGGTTATAGAACACAAGATCAACTCGAAAATGCTCTTCCTCAAAAGTGAACCGCACCTGTCTACCGACAAAAGTGAAGCCAGTTCCAAGCTCCAGTAGGAACTGCTGTAAATGGTCAATTATGCGGCTCTCCAATTCTGTTTCAGAATATTCAGGTAACTCCTGAAGTCCGAGGAATTCCAGCACATACGGGTCTTTTACCAAGTCTCCAGAGTTCTCCATGAGTTGCCCTTTGGTTGAGAGTTGGTAGACTTTCTCTTTATTCGCGCTCAAAGCAAGGCGTTCATACAATGAGCTATTATACTGGCGCTTTAGCTCCTCGAGACTCCAGTTGTTCTTTGCCGCTTCAATTTCATGGAAATGCCGCTCGTCTATATTGCTTATCCGCATAAGCTTCAAGTAATGTGACCAACTAAGATAAAAGCGTCTCCCCGTAGTTGTTGCAGGCAAATTTCCGAATTGGGGAAACGCTGTTTCCCCAATTTCGTCATTAGCAAACACAACGTAAAATCTACGCATAAGCTTGAGATTATCTGCTGAAAAGCCCTTCCCATACTGAGAAGTCAAATGAGATGACAGCTCTTTAAGCAGGTACTTTCCGTATTCTGCGCGACCTGCTCCATTTTGCTCTTCTTCAACGATCTTTTTTCCTATTTCAAAGTAGGCATAGACCATCGAGAGATTGACCGCCGTTTTCGCATTGTGTCTGGCAGTCTCTAATATGTCTGATATGTTTTTGAGGAATTCTTGATCAATATGATTATCCAATATCATGTACCTCGTTTCTCTGTGTAGATTCAATTTATTTTGCCTGCAACCCTGGGGGCATGTCTATGGATTTTGAAATATCCAGCTTCATCAAGAAAATAATCATGTATCCAGCCACGTGATTTGAATGCATTGAGTATGTCTACATTGTCACTGGTATTTTCAAACTTTGGTCTGCTGCGGGAATCAAATATTTTTACAAACTCATCCATATGAAGCGCAGACAAATATTTGGATATCTCGGTTTGATCTGCCCAAGGAATATCTGCAATAATTAAATCGACTTTATATGAATCAACAATTGTGTCCGATGCAATGATGTCGTACAGTAGCTCAGCAGATACTAATTGTGGCGCGGAAATTATTTGAGCAATATTGTCCACAGCATTATTAAATATGATTTCCTTTATAGGCTGCGGCTCATCATCATAACACCGATATAGGGTTTCCATATCGCTTTGATCAAGGTTGTTTCCAAGGATATATGCACGTACAGTTTGTGAAAGTTTCTTTCCCATAATAGATACTGGCGCAGCTGTAAATTTGAGAAGGTCAAGCTTTATAGCGTCATCAATATCCCAAGTAAGTATCTCGCAAAGTTCTTCATATTCAAATATTCGGCTGGTCATTAGCTGCATATAGTCCATAATGTGCTTACTAATTAGCATATATAGGCAAGATGGATAAAAGCGCCTGAAAAATTGCAATGTATCCACATCCATTACAACTATATCATGTCTAATTAAAATAGCAACTTTTGAATCATTTATGTTGGCTATATCAAAGGCGGCTTTCTTAATACCAAGAGATACCATGATTGCTGAATACTTATCATCAGTAAGACCATTGCAGTTGATAGCGCTATCAACAAACACGCTGCGTTCAGTTTCTGAAAGGCCAGTATTTTCCTCTGAAAAGTCAAATTCTATCTCTGCTCTGTTGATAAAGCCTATGAGTATAGAATCTATTTCCCCTTTAAAATTAAAATAATCAATTACATTTCTCTCAGAATGCAGAAGTATACCCGAACCAACTATCTCTCCCCAAACACTTTGATCTGCAACCTTGGCAAGACTCTGTATTTGGGTCTGCAAATAACTAATATATTTCTTCTTGTGTTCAGCTCCTATGTCGTCGCGATTGAGCAATTCGATGGCGCAGTTTTCATCATCCGTTATCTCTTCTTGGCATTCTTTAAATATTACATCAAGATATGCCTGTATATTATTATCTATGCGTATATATAACGGACTTTCACGATCAGCGCATATTAGTGTATAGCTCTTGTGACGTGCATCATCAGCAGGCTTTCTAAATAAACTCTTCAAAATTGTTTCAATATTAGAGAAATTCAAATCATAGAGGTCATTTCGATATGCCGCTTCATAGAGAGTTTTTTCGGAGCTGCTATAATCTATAGTTGCGAAACTTACCTTCAACAACTGGAAGCCATGTATAAGTCTGTCCACCTGCGGTGCTTCGATATCAAGATAATCTGATTTCTCGTTAATATATGCAGCGATATGGGATGCCTCTTCCACCTTTTCAAGCACCTCATCATTTGAATAATACAGGGAAAGAACAGAATATTTTTTTACCTGCTCTTCACTAAATTCGTCTGATACTTGCATATCAGCAAATATACTGGGCCACTGATCATTAAAGGCACAAACGAATTCTTTTTCGTGGTGGTTATAATTAAACATCTGCGACAGGAATTGATATTCGCCGTTATCTTTTATCTGTTGTATAAGGTGATGCAAATGCTCGTTGTATTTGCCGTCGGATAAAAGCTCATCGCACAGCATGAAGTTCAGCGTTTCCTCTTGATCAAAATCATACGGGCGCAGACGGCTCAAGACCATTGATGGTTTACTCAATCTGTAGTCACTTGGCTTTGCTTTTTTGTCTGATACGCTCCGTAAAAATATTTTGTCAATGCGGCTCAAACTGTTTTCATAGAAATAGGTCATATAATCCGCATAAGTTTCATCAATGTAACCGTCGCGAATTAAGTACTTGAGCAAGTCAAAATATTCACTCCGCTTTATCTCTTCATATCTGGTTTCCTGCCCAAGTTCATTTCGGGTCGCCAGACCACCAAAGATTTTGTCTATGCTGTCACGTGTAATGATTTTGGCAAGCGGTGCAGCAGAAAGGGCGTCGAGTTGACTTGTAAGTTTTAGTATTTTCTTTTCAAGCGCTGGGATCATTCCTTTTGAATTGTCTGCAATATCTTGCTTACGTCTATCATATTCAGCTCTGTACTCGCTCCTTATATTACCCAGATAGTCCCTGCGATTATGGAAAATCAAATCCAGTTCATAATCAGACACAGCCACCTCATGAGCAGCAGATGTAATTCTTTCTTTCAAAGTGGCTATTTCTGCCTGCAAGTTGGCAACTTCGTCCGAGATGAATTTTTCTTTGTTTTCAAAAAGTGCATAAACGAATCCTCTGTTCGATTGTAAATCGCTAAAGTCTCTTGGAAACAAGTTCTTGTATGTAATAATCGCAAGCATTTTATTGTGGTCAGGTTCTGTGAGGTCGAGTTGATTATAATATATAAGGAATTCATTGCAAATGTTTTTCAGCAGACGCATATCATCGACATACAACGATAATCCCTGCAAAAATTTTTCATCAAGCTTGCTAAATAAGTTGTTTTTCTTCAGATGTTCAATAAACTGATCATATGATTAGCGCCTATTAGGAAAACACACTGTCAAAGGGGTTCGTAGCGGGGGTTAGCCCGCTACTGCGGTATCTTCCGTAGTGTTGATTTCAATGTA
>OGZA01001297.1_pt1 | contig 17129 bp, 16 predicted proteins | sample 1576591 | NCBI WGS metagenome assembly OGZA01 (sample SAMEA3541565, study PRJEB24748) | human gut metagenome | biome: human gut; feature: human-associated habitat; material: faeces | place: China | collected 2012
CCGGGTATGGTAAAAGCGGCGTACAGCGCGGGAAAACCGGCTCTGGGAGTGGGGGCAGGCAACTCCCCGGCATACATCGAGCGCACAGCCGACATCAAACAGGCTGTCAGCAATATCATGGCAAGCAAGACCTTCGACTACGGTACGATCTGTGCCTCCGAACAGTCCATCGTCGTGGAGGAGTGCAATAAAGATGCGGTTGTTGCGGAACTGAAGAGCCAGGGCGCCTATTTTATGACGCCGGAGGAGACAGAGAAGGTTTGTGCGCTGCTTTTCAAGAGCGGAAGCCACAATATGAATGCAAAATTTGTGGGAAGAAGCCCACAGGTCATAGCGGAGGCGGCGAAGATTACCATTCCGGCCGGAACGCGGGTCCTGATCGGAGAACAGGGCGGCGTTGGCGAAGGATATCCGTTATCTTACGAAAAGCTGACTACCGTGCTTGCGTTCTATACCGTAAAGGACTGGCAGGAAGCCTGCGAACTCAGCATCCGTCTGCTTCAGAACGGAATCGGCCACACCATGAGCATCCACACAGAAGACAGGGAGATGGTGAGACGGTTTGCTGCAAAACCGGCTTCCCGTATTCTGGTCAACACCGGAGGAAGCATGGGAGGCACCGGAATCAGCACGGGACTGGCAACCTCCTTTACCTTAGGATGCGGAACCTGCGGCGGCAGTTCTGTTTCTGAAAATGTAAGCCCGAAGCACCTGATTAATATCAAAAAAGTTGCGTTTGGGGTGAAAAATTGTGCTACACTGGTGCAGGAAGATAAAACCTTCCGCCATCCGGAGCTGTCCCCACAGTCCAGCTGCGGCGGAACCTGCAGTACGGCCGCCAGCCCGGCGGATTTCGTGGCTTCCTTCGACAGGAAACAGTCTTCCTGCGGGACTGCGTGTGAGACACATGCAGGAACCAGTGACTGTGACAGCGATAAGCTGGCGGCGCTTGTAAGAGAACTGGTTATCGCCATGAAGAACCAGTAAAGCGTCAGAAGGAGGAAACCGATGGATCAGTATGAGGCAATGATCAAGCTTCTTTTGGAAGCGGTAAAGAATGAAGGCGGAACAGCTTCTGGAGACGCGTCCGCGAAACCGCGTGCGAACACGGTGCCGATCGGCATATCCAACCGTCATGTGCATTTATCCCAGGCCGATTTGGATACCCTGTTTGGCTGCGGGTATGAGCTGACAAAGGCGAAGGATTTATCTCAGCCCGGCCAGTTTGCCTGTAAGGAAACCGTTACGGTCTGCGGACCGAAGGGAGCCATTGAAAAGGTAAGAATACTGGGACCGGTCAGAAGCAGGACACAGGTGGAGATTCTGGCCGGAGACTGTTTTAAACTGGGCACGAAAGCGGAACCGCGGCTGTCCGGTGAATTGGACGGAACGCCGGGAATCACTCTGGTGGGACCGAAGGGATCCGTGCAGACGAAGGAGGGCCTGATGGTGGCACAGCGCCATATCCACATGCATCCGGATGATGCGGCAGAGTTTGGCGTTCACGACGGCCAGTCTGTTTCGATTGAAATCGATGGAATCCGCGGAGGAATCTATCGCAACGTGGTAATCCGTGTAACGCCGGATTCCACACTGGAGTGCCATGTGGATACAGAGGAAGCCAATGGGATGGGACTCGGAGGCGCTGCGACAGCTGTGCTCATAATGGAAAGCAGTAAGACTGATATATAAAATAATAAAAAATTCAGGAGGATTTTACAATGAAATACGATGCATTAGGAATGATTGAGACAAAAGGTCTGGTTGGATCTATCGAGGCGGCAGACGCCATGGTGAAAGCAGCAAATGTTACATTAATCGGCAAGGAATTCGTTGGAGGCGGCCTCGTGACCGTTATGGTAAGAGGCGATGTTGGAGCAGTAAAGGCAGCGACCGACGCAGGCGCTGCGGCAGCCCAGAGAGTAGGCGAACTTGTATCCGTTCATGTAATTCCCCGTCCTCACGCAGAGGTAGAGACCATTCTTCCGGCGGCAGCAAGGGAAGAATAGAAGGAATTCAACCAATAAGGAGGGGTTACAGGCATGAATGAAGGTGCAGGTGCAGCGGCCATTGCTGCGAAGAAAAAATTATCTGCTCAGTTTTTTAAGAAGGGTGTATTTGTTGCAATCTTGTCCGGTATCTGTTACGGATTATACTCCGCGTTTATGACACTGGGAATGACAAAGGGCGTATGGGCGGACTGGTATGGTCCCAACACGGCGGCATTGTCCGCTTTTGTCATTACATATCTGCTCGGCTCGCTGGGAAGTGCAATCAATGATACGTGCAGCGCGGTGTGGGCGCTTCTGATCGCCGGAATCAAGGGAAAACTGGGTGACTTTTTCCGCTGTTTAAAGACGAAACCAGGTTGGATCATGATTGCCGCAGCACTGGTGGGCGGTCCCATCTCCAGTGCGGCCTATGTGGTTGGACTTCAGATGGCAGGATCCATTGTTATTCCGATTTCGGCGCTCTGCCCTGCAATCGGTGCGATTTTAGGAAGAATCCTCTATAAACAGGAACTGAATAAACGTATGGTGGCAGGTATTGTGATCTGTGTTCTCTCCAGCTTTATGATTGGAAGCACCAGCCTTGGCGGTGACGCGCCGGAGGGCAGACTGCTGGGAATCTGTATTGCATTTATCGCGGCTCTGGGCTGGGGAATCGAGGGCTGTGTGGCCGGATACGGTACGACTCTGATCGACTATGAGATCGGTATAACGATTCGTCAGTGTACTTCCGGACTTTCCAACCTGTGTATTCTGGTTCCCATTTTTGGCATCATTGCCGGCAACATCGGCATTGCTCCCCGCTTAACGGCTCAGGCCTTTACCAGCGGCCCGGCCATGATCTTCTTCGTAATCAGCGGTTTCTTTGCCCTGTTTGCATACAGTCTGTGGTATAAGGGCAACAGCATGTGCGGCGCGGCGCTCGGCATGGCGTGCAACGGGGCATTCTCCTTCTGGGGACCGTTTTTCTGCTGGATTATCCTTGGCGTTATCTGCGGAATCGACGGCTGGTCACTTCCGCCCATCGTCTGGGCGGCAGCAATTCTGATGATTTTCGGTATTCTCATGATTGCCATGAATCCGCTGGATCTGTTTCGGAAAAAGGAGGACTAGGGAGATGAAACCACTGAGCTATGCGATTATCAAACATTTTACAAAAGTTCCCGAGGCCTGTGCGGAAGATGTGATCGACGCATTAAAAGGGGAGTACGGTAAGTTTAAGGGGCTGACATTAAAGGCTGTTATCGAGACCCTGATGACGGATGAAGCCAACGGACTCTTGGAGGAATCCAGATTTGAACTGGACGAAGCCGGGAATTTAAGGATTTACTACCGGGCAAATGAGGAGCAGAGGGCGACGATCAACCGGTATATTAAAGACTGACGGCGATACATAACTCGATTTGCCTGGGGCAGTAAAGCCTGGAAGACTGATAACTGGAAAAAGACGGTGTGCATCCCGCCGATGGGCTGCATCCCGTCTTTTTTGACTGTCCTGGTGCACTTGCTTCTGCCTTTCCGCTTAAAGCGGAAGATAAACCGGTTTCCTCTTGCGGAACACGGTATAATACGAGAATCCGCATTCTTTCAGCAGTTCCCTTGTCTGTTCGAAATCGGCCCCTAAATCTTCCGGGATATGGGCGTCCGAGCCGATGGTCAGGATTTCTCCGCCTAACTCCCGGTAGCGTTTCAGCACATCTGCCGCCGGGTTGGGCTGGCTGATTCCCTTCCGCAGTCCGGCCGTGTTGCATTCAATCCCTTTGCCGTGTTCAATGACAGCCTTAAGAATCCTGTCGAGGATGTCCCTGTACGCTTCATAGCTGTAGAAGGCGGCCTTGTTGGGACCGTAACGGACGATGTAGTCGATGTGCCCCGCCACGTCGTAATCATCTAAATGGCTGACATTCTCCAGCGTAGTCTCAAAATACTGAAGGTAGGCGCTGGCCTCCCCTCTCTCCTTAAAAAACTCCGGGTAGGCGGGATCCTTTCTGTCTATGAAATGAGTGGAACCGATAACGAAATCAAAGGGATATCTGCGGGTCAGTTCCTTAAAATAGTCCTTTAAATGGACCTGCAGTCCCAGTTCTATCCCGATTCTCACATCGATCCGGTCTCTGTATTCTTCCTGAAGCCTGGCAAGAGAACTCATGTAGGGGTCCAAATCCAGTGTAAAGTCAATGATGGAATCCACATCGTAATCGTGGTGGTCTGTGATGCACAGTGAATCCATTCCCAGCTGTATGGCGCGCTCGATCTGCGCTCTCGGGGGTGTCGTGGAGTCACCGGAAAAATCCGTGTGCAGATGGTAATCTGGCAGCATGACTGTCTCCTCTCTCTCTGAATGAAAACTAAACCCATTATAATCAATATCGTAGGGAAAAGCAACGCAGGATTCGTCAGCTTTACACACTTTTTACCAAAAGTTTACAGAATTCATAAAAAGCGTTGAAAAGATATTCCCGTCTATGATATCATTAGAAATGTGCGCGGCGGAGGGAGTTCTTTTGGCATGACGCCGGCGCCTGATAAAAAGAGATAAGAATGCAACTGAAAAAGGGGTTACAAGGAGGTAACAATGTCTGTCAATGACATATCAAGTCTGTTCAGCTTTATCGGTGGACTGGGGATGTTCCTGTATGGTATGAACATCATGGCCGACGGTATGCAGAAGACCGCCGGAAGCAAGATGAGCCAGTTCCTGGGAATGCTGACAAACAACCGTCTGATGGCGGTTCTTCTGGGTGCGCTGATCACGGCTATCATTCAGAGCAGCGGTGCCACGACGGTTATGGTGGTGGGGTTTGTAAGTGCCGGGGTTCTGAATCTGACACAGGCGGTCGGCGTAATCATGGGTGCCAATATCGGTACGACGATTACGGCCTGGATCGTATCCATGAACCAGCTGGGGGATGCGTTCGCCGTATTCCAGCCGGCGTTTTTTGCTCCGCTGTTAATCGGGATCGGAGCAATTTTCATGTTATTTGGTAAAAAGCAGAAGATGAAAACGGCGGGAGAGATCCTGGTCGGCCTTGGTCTTTTGTTTATTGGTCTGGATTTTATGTCTAGTTCCATATCGCCATACACCGACGCGCCTGTATTCTCGGAGGCGTTCCGTCTGCTGGGAAGCAATCCGATTCTCGGAATGCTCATCGGTGCTCTGGTTACGGCTCTTCTTCAGAGCTCCTCCGCCTCGGTCGGTATCTTACAGACTCTGGCGATGAACGGTGTGGTTACAACAAACGCGGCGATTTTCATTACGCTGGGACAGAATATCGGTTCCTGTGTAACGGCCATGATATCGAGTATCGGCGGTTCCAGAACCGCCAAGAGAGCGGCAGTGATCCATCTGACCTTCAATATGATGGGAGCGGTGATCTTCGGAGTGATTTCGTTTGTCCTGTTTTCCCTGTATCCGCTGCTGGCGGCTCACAACATCACCTCGGTGCAGATATCGATTTTCCATACGATCTTCAACCTGACGAACACGGCGCTTCTCTTCCCGTTTGCCAATCAGCTGGTGAAGCTCTCCGGTATTTTCGTTCCGGAGGATAAGAAGGAACCGGTTGCCACGGACGAAGAGTCTGAGACGATGAAGCATCTGGATGAGAGAATCTTTGAATCGCCTGCCTTTGCCCTGGAGACGGCGGCCATGGAAGTGGTCCATATGGGGCAGATCACCATGGAAAATGTCAGAAGAGCCATGGACGCGGTTTTGACAAAGAATGCGGATGAAGTCGAAGACGTGTATAAAACGGAGCAGACCATCAATAATATGGAGAAGATGCTGACGGAATATCTGGTTAAGGTCAACAATCTGTCTTTGACGGAGCGGCAGAAGCTGATCGTCAATGACTTATTCTACAGCATCAATGACATTGAACGCGTGGGAGACCATGCGGAGAATCTGGCTGAGCAGGCGGAATACATGGTACAGCATAATATCAGCTTTTCGGAAACCGGTGAGTCGGATCTTCATATTATCTGTGAGACCGCTTTTAAGTCCTTTCAGCATTCCATTGAGGCCCGCCGGAAGGGAGATATGGACGATGTCAGAAAGGTAAGCCAGTACGAGGATGAGGTGGACACGCTGGAGGAGGAGCTGAGAGAAAAGCATATTGAGCGGCTGTCTGCCGGCAAATGTGATCCTTCGGCAGGCGTGGTGTTCTTGGATCTCATCAGCAATCTGGAGCGTATTTCTGACCACGCATACAATCTTGCCGGATACGTGAAAGACGAGATGTAGAACATGTTAAAAAAGTAACAAAATCTAAAAAATGAAAAAAAGGACTTGCTATTTAATGGATTATTAGGTAGAATAAAGGGTAGTTGATTTTATTTTAACAAAATCACAGGAAATTCATTATCCTTTACAGATAGTGGGTTTGTGGTTGAAAAAGAACAATCAAATTAATTTTATTCTTAGGAGGAATTGAATTATGGCAGTAAAAGTAGCGATTAACGGTTTTGGTCGTATCGGTCGTCTTGCATTCAGACAGATGTTTGGAGCAGAAGGATATGAAGTAGTAGCAATCAACGATTTAACAAGTCCTAAGATGCTTGCTCATCTTCTTAAGTATGATTCATCACAGGGTAAATACGAGCATGCAGATGAGGTTTCTGCAAGCGATGATTCTATCACAGTTTGTGGTAAGGAAATCAAAATTTACGCATTCCCAGATGCAAACAATTGCCCATGGGGAGAGTTAAAGGTTGACGTTGTACTTGAGTGCTCTGGATTCTATACATCAAAAGAGAAGGCTCAGGCTCATATCAATGCTGGAGCTCGTAAGGTAGTTATCTCTGCACCAGCAGGAAATGACCTTCCTACAATCGTTTACAATACAAACCATGAGACACTTAAGGCTTCTGATACAATCATCTCAGCAGCTTCTTGTACAACAAACTGCTTAGCTCCAATGGCAGATGCACTTAACAAGTACGCTCCAATCCAGTCTGGTATCATGGTAACAATCCATGCTTACACAGGTGACCAGATGATCCTTGACGGACCACAGAGAAAGGGTGACCTTAGAAGATCAAGAGCAGGTGCTATTAATATCGTTCCTAACTCAACAGGTGCAGCTAAGGCAATCGGTCTTGTTATTCCTGAATTAAACGGAAAGCTCATCGGATCTGCTCAGCGTGTTCCTACACCAACAGGTTCTACAACAATCCTTACAGCAGTTGTTAAGGGTACAGATGTAACAGTTGACGGAATCAACGCAGCTATGAAGGCAGCTTCTAACGAATCATTCGGTTACAACACAGATGAAATCGTTTCTTCAGATATCGTTGGTATGAGATATGGTTCATTATTCGATGCTACACAGACAATGGTTAGCAAAGTATCTGACGACCTTTACGAAGTACAGGTTGTTTCATGGTATGATAATGAAAATTCATACACAAGCCAGATGGTAAGAACAATTAAGTATTTCTCAGAATTAGCTTAATTTCGGTTATTAAAGACCTATTGAAGGGGTCCGGTCATTTGGACCGGATTCCTTCTTTTTATATTACGGCGGCGTAGGATATTTATAGTTGCTTTGCCGTCATGAATAAATAAAATATAATTCAGGAGGAATTAATATTATGCTTAACAAGAAATCTATTGATGATATTAACGTAAAGGGACTCAGGGTTCTTGTAAGATGTGACTTTAACGTACCTTTAAAGGCCGGCGTTATCACAGACGAAAACAGAATTGTGGCAGCTCTTCCAACAATTAAGAAATTAATAAATGACGGTGGAAAAGTAATCCTTTGCTCACATCTTGGTAAAGTTAAGAACGGACCTAACGAAGATGAATCATTAGCACCTGTAGCAAAGAGACTTTCAGAAAAACTGGGTAAAGAAGTAGTTTTTGCTGCTGATGATGAAGTAGTAGGACCTAATGCTAAAGCAGCAGTAGCTGCCATGAAGGACGGAGACGTTGTTCTTCTCCAGAATACAAGATTCAGAAAAGAAGAAACAAAGAACGAAGATAATTTCTCAAAAGAACTTGCTTCTCTTTGCGATGTATATGTAAATGATGCTTTCGGTGCATGCCACAGAGCACATTGCTCAACAGCAGGCATTACAAAGTTTGTTAAGACAAACGTTGTAGGTTACCTTATGCAGAAAGAAATCGAATTCCTTGGTAATGCAGTAAATAACCCTGTAAGACCATTCGTTGCAATTCTTGGTGGAGCTAAGGTTGCTGATAAGCTTAATGTTATCTCTAACCTTCTTGAGAAGTGTGATACACTTATCATCGGTGGCGGTATGGCTTATACATTCTTAAAAGCTAAAGGATACGAAATTGGTAAGTCACTTGTTGACGATACAAAGATTGATTACTGCAAGGAAATGATGGCTAAGGCTGAATCACTTGGTAAGAAGTTATTATTACCTGTTGATGCGGTTACTATCGCAGATTTCCCTAACCCAATCGATGCACCGGTTGAGATTGAAGTATATGATGCAGATAAGATGCCAGCTGACCGTGAAGGCTGTGATATCGGACCTAAGACACAGGCTCTTTTTGCTGACGCAGTTAAGACAGCAAAGACAGTTGTCTGGAACGGACCTATGGGTGTATTTGAGAACCCTACTCTTGCAGCAGGTACAATTGCAGTAGCTAAATCACTTGCTGAAACTTCTGCTACAACAATTATCGGTAGTGGTGATTCTGCTGCCGCAGTTAATACACTTGGATTTGGTGATAAGATGACCCACATCTCAACAGGTGGTGGAGCATCCCTTGAATTCCTTGAAGGAAAAGCTCTTCCTGGAATTGAATCAGCAGATGATAAGTAATATGTAACAAGGAGAGACCCACAAAGTGGGAGGAAACCTTGTTACTCTGTGACCGCCCGCCCGAAGGGCATAAAATGCGGTCACATCCCGTAAAAAGAAAGGATAATGAAAAATGTCTAGAAGAAGAATTATTGCAGGTAACTGGAAGATGAATAAGACTCCAAGTGAAGCTAAGGCTTTAATTGAAGAGTTAAAACCACTTGTAGTTAATCCTGATGTAGATGTTGTATATTGCGTTCCTGCTATTGATCTTACAACAGCAATCGAAGCAACAAAGGGTACTAATGTATCAATCGGTGCCGAGAATATGTATTTTGAAGAAAGTGGTGCATACACAGGAGAAATCTCTCCAAACATGCTCACAGATATCGGTGTAAAATACGTTATAATCGGTCATTCAGAGAGAAGAGAGTATTTTGCAGAAACAGATGCTACAGTTAATAAGAAAGTTATTAAAGCATTTGAACATGGAATTACTCCTATTATCTGTTGTGGTGAGACTCTTGAACAGAGAGAGCAGGGCATCACACTTGACTGGATCAGAATGCAGATTAAGATTGCATTCCAGAATGTAACAGCAGATCAGGCTAAAGAAGCAGTTATCGCTTACGAGCCAATCTGGGCAATCGGAACAGGCAAGACAGCAACAGCAGAACAGGCTGAAGAAGTATGTGCAGGTATCCGTGAAGTAATCGGCGAGATTTATGATGATGCAACAGCAGCAGCTATCAGAATCCAGTACGGCGGATCTATGAATGCTTCTAATGCAGCAGAATTACTTTCAAAGCCTAACATTGACGGCGGTCTTATCGGCGGTGCAAGTTTAAAGGCTGATTTTGGCAAGATTGTCAACGCATAATTATTAATATAATTTAAGGGCAGAATTATCTGCCCTTTTTAAATAGGAGAAATTGTGAGCAAAAAATTGATATCATGGAACGTTAATGGTTTACGTTCTTGTATGGGAAAAGGATTTATGGATTTTTTTGACAGTGTTGATGCAGATATTTTCTGCCTTCAGGAAATTAAGCTGTCAGAAGGTCAGATTGAATGGAATAAAGAAAATTATTATTCATATTGGAATTATGCTGAGAAAAAAGGTTATTCCGGTACTGCGGTTTTTTCTAAGGAAAAGCCACTCTCAGTAAAATATGGAATTGGAATAGATGAGCATGACCATGAGGGACGTGTGATTACACTTGAATTTGATAATTTTTATATGGTAACGGTGTATACACCTAATTCCCAGAGAGAATTAACACGCCTTGAGTACAGAATGAAATGGGAAGATGACTTTAGAAATTTCTTAAATGATTTGAGAAAAACCAAACCGGTAGTGGTAACGGGCGATATGAATGTAGCACACAAAGAGATTGACCTTAAGAACCCTAAGACTAACAGAAAAAATGCCGGCTTCACGGATGAAGAACGTCAAAAAATGACTGAATTACTTGATTCAGGCTTTATTGATACTTTCAGATATTTTTATCCTGATGCAGAGCAGAGATACTCATGGTGGTCATATATGTTCAAATCCCGCGAGAAAAATGCAGGATGGAGAATTGATTATTTTCTTGCTTCAAAGGAACTTGAGGATAGACTTATCAGTGCAGAGATTCATGACAAGGTATTAGGTTCTGACCACTGTCCGATTGAGCTTGTAATTGATTTATAAATGTCAAATCAAATGTCGAATTAAGTAAAGGAGCTATTTACATATTATGGAAAATAGTGTAGAATAATAGTAACATGAATACGGAAGAGGGTGAAGCTATGCTGATTAAGTGCAGGGGCGGTCCATAGAATATTAATTTAAAAAATGAGGCAGTTATTTTTATTTTTGTATTTTATGGAGGAATTATTGATGAAAAAACTTATGAAGAATATTATAGCGAGTATATTGGTGCTGGGAACCGTTTTTCTTGGAGCAAGCAAAGTTAATGCTGCAACTTATAATTGGAGTATAACGAAGAATCCGGGTTCAGAATATGCAAGTGATATTGTAACTATTCCGGTTTACAAAGGACGTATATATTTTAATGTTAAGGGCTTATCGGGAGATTGCAGCTGCCTTATAGCAAAATGTGAGAGCCTTAATTCAAAGGAGTGTGTTGTGGATAACAGCTTAAAGTGTGTAAGGGTTACCAAACCAAATGCAAGTGACAGCTTTACATTGAAATATTATAATGGTAGCGAAAAGAAAAGAACTACGAAGCTTCTCGTATCACTTGACCACAATGCATCAATTGGGACAATGTTAAGAAGTAATGGTACAATAACATTTTAGAGAGGGCATGAATGAATAAAAAAAAGATTTTAATAATATCTTCTGTTGCGGCTGTAATAGCCGCAGCAGTTCTTATTTTAGTTATTTTTAATAATAAAAATAAGATAAAAGTTACTCTTTGCCCTATACAGGAGGTCAAGGAAAAATTTGATGAGGACCTCACAGAGCTAAAAGAGAATAGGTATGATAATTTAATATATAATGATTTTATAACAACATTTCCTGATGTTGAAGCACTTTATGATTTAGAGATAGAGACAGATAATGCCTATCTTAACAGGACGACTCTTGAAAATTTTCATATAATGCAGGATGCAATAAATAAGTTTTTTAAAGAAGATTTTGATAAATCATACATAGATGCTGAATTTATTTTTTCAGATGAAGACGGTGGAACAGAATATATTAATTATAATGATGTAGAGACAAAATGTAAGGAAGATAAATACAATAAATTTCATAATAACAGTACGCGACTGGTATATCTTTTCGGCAATAATACCGCAAATGGCGGATATATGGTCCAGACAAGTGAGTCGCTTGTAAATACATGGTTTTCAAAATATGGAATGAATGATATAAGTCCGTTTGAATTTGATGATACATGTTTATATCTTAATGGCGTAAGACAGGGCAACGACTTCAAAGTATCACTAAAAGATGATGAAGTTAATATTTCGACTCTTGAGAACAAGGTTCTTGATTTTGTAAATAAAGATTTTCCGCTGCCGGTTTCTGATAACATAAATTATGTTATAGGGCAGGCAAAAATATTTAATAAGCCTGATTGTATGGGCATCGGTTTTACAATGAGAAGGGTATATAAAAATGTACCGTTTGAATACGGCTCATTTGCTTCGTCGGGAAATTATAACGATACTTACGAACATGATTCCAGCTCAGTGTTTTATTGTGAAAATGGAGATCCGGATACAATGCTGGCATTTGGGATAACAGATGGAATTATTATGGAGACTGAAGAAATAAGCGAAATTATTGATTTAAAACAGGCTCTTGAAATTGTATCAAAAAAAGTCGGAAAAAATTCGGTATATGATGTTAAAGGCATAGAACTTGTTTATAGAAGTGATATGACTGGTGATGAAAGTAATACAATCGTAGACAGACTGTCACCTAAATGGAAGATTATCGCAGTTAATAAGAATGATGATAAATTGACTCTTTTTTATGTAGATGCCGTATCAGGAAGACTTACAGAAAGATTTGAATATTATACAAAATAGAAGGGAGTAATTTCTATGAAAAAGAAAACAAAAATGCTTGTTTTGTCTGCTGTTGCATTGTTGGTAATAGCGGTAAGTGTTGTTCTGATTATTATAAGTAATAAGCCAAAAGAAGAAGCAACTTTTTATACCATTGATGACGTAAAAGATAAAATCACTTCTGATGTTTCTAAAATTCAAAAAGGTAAATATAAAAATCTTATATGCGATGATTTTAGTGCTTCCCTTGAAGATATAGAAGGTGTTTATAATATTGAAATTCAAAAAAATAAAGATTATCTTAAAAAGTCATTAGTTGAAAATCTGAAAATCATGGATACAACAATTAACAGATTCTTTAATGAAGAATTTGATAAATCATTCATTGAAGCTGAAATTTTTTTTGATGATGAAGAAGGCGGTTCTGAATACATTGGATATAACAATTTAGAAAACGCTTTATCTGACAGTAAATACAAAGATTACCATAGCAGATATAATGAACCTATGTGGTTATTTGGCAACAATACTTCAGAAGGCGGATACATGGTCCAGATTGATGAAGCTCTTTCAAATGTATGGTTTTCCAAATATGGTCTTAATAATATCGCACCAAATGACTATAAAAAAGAATATTTGTATCTTATGGGTAAAAGACAGAGTGAAGATTTTGACATTGCATTAACAGATAAAAGTGTAAAAATATCTGAACTTGAAAATAAATGTATTGAATATCTTAATAAAGATTTTATATTGCCTGTACCTGAAAATATCAGCTATGAAATCGGAGATGCTTATATGCTTAAGAATGGTGATAAGGATGCTGTGTGTTTTCTTATAAGAAGAGTGTATAAAGGAATACCTTTTGAATGTGGTTCAAATGGTGCCAGTGGTGAATATAATGATAAAGTAAATCATGACAATGGATTGATTTATTATGCAGACAGTAATTCTCCTGATACCTTACTGGGTTTCGGAAAGACTGATATAAAGGTAAATGAAATCGAAAAGATAGACAAGATTCTTGACCTTAATAATGCAATGAAGATATTGTCTGACAGAATTGGTACAAATTCCACATACAATGTTAAAGGTGCTGAACTGATATACAGGGAAGAACCGGTAGAAAATAATAATTACGATTGCGTAAAGCTGACTCCTAAGTGGAAGATAGTTACATTAAATCAGAATGATGATAAATATACGTTGTTTTATGTTGATGCAGTTACATGCGAAGTAACGGAAAGATTTGAATATTATTATGAATAAAATGATTTATATTAAACGGACTGTTTTAAATAAAAAATACTGGCTGTCTTCCATGGCAGCCTTGGTTTTATTACTATGTTGTACGATATATATTAATCCCGAAAACGGGCAGAAGTACCTATTTATTTCTGCTTTTTATGATAATTTTATTATTGAAAGACTGGGAATAATTGACCTTAAATCAATATTTTTAGGCTATGACAAAGGTTACCTCTGGATGTTTGCGTCTATAATAGTAAACTTTCCATGCCTGATTAACCAGAAAACCGAACGATTTTTAATTTTCAGGACAGGAAAAAACAGATATATTTTTGGAAAATATTTTTCTAATCTTATTATGTCAGGATTTATGATGGTAGTTTCATACTTTTTCTTTTTAATAATATGTATGGTTTTAGCTAAAAAGAATCTGTTTGACATATATGCAGTGAAAAAACTGGTTTCTGTATTTATATGGGGGATGTATTTGGCAGTTCCCGGACTGATTTTATCAGAATATATCAGAAATAAATATCTTATCCTGTGTATACCATTTGTCATTAATTACTTCATGTGTACTTTTGTCACAAAAATTGTTAAATATGATATATATAAGTATTTTGCACCGGACAGTTTCCAGATCTTATTGCTTACGGAAAGTAAACAGATAATAGTCAGTTGTATAATATTAACCGTTCTTATTATTATAGGTGTTGTAAACAGAAAAATTCTATTTGAGAGGAGACTTGATTGTGGACAGAAATAAAATTTTTCGAGTAGCTAAAAATGAATATCTGAAATGGATTACCAATCCTAAAATGATTATTATTTTAGTGATGTTAATTTTTATATATGATTATGTAATTAAAGAGTTTGTTTCTGCTGCCGGAAAAATGGGTGTGAAACTTCAAGCACTGGAAGGATTTATAGGTACCTCAAACTCACGTCTGCTTCTCATGATTATCCCGATTGTTTTCATTGGAATTATGGGAGATTTCCCAAGAGTAGATCATAATGCAATGTTTTATATTTTCAGAGTAGGCAAGATTAACTGGTTTACAGGACAAGTTTTATTTTCAGTTATGGCATCACTTACATATATTGCAGTGATAGCAGGTTTCAACATAATTACGGTTTTAGGAAAATGCTATTTTACGAATAACTGGAGTGATGTTGTAACAAAGTATTATATTTTTGCACCGGATGATACCGGAGGCATTGTTAATAATCTGATAACAGGCAGGCTGTATAACAATATGACGCCTGTTACTGCTTTTTTTAATATTGCGGGATTGATGACATTGTTACTTATTTTAATTTCAATAATTCTCATTATGAGTTTTGTTTTAAAAAACCGGACTCTCGGTATTGGGATTACTGCCGGAATAATATGTATCGGTAACGTAATGACATATATGGAAAACAAAATCAGATGGATATTTCCTACATCCCATTCGGTAATGGAGATACATTTTGATGAAATATACAGAAAACCTATTTTTGACATAAGATTTTCATATTTATATTACATAGCATTGATTTTTATTTTTATAATGGTATCCATATTTAATTTGGACAGACTTGATTTTTCAAGGATTCAGGAATTGGAGGAATAATTTATGATATACGTTAAAGGCGTCTCTCTGAAAATTAAGAAAGACATGATTTTATCGGATATTGATTTACATATAGAAAAGGGCAAAATTACAGGTCTTGTGGGAAGAAACGGCTCAGGAAAAACAATGTTAATGAAGTGTATAACAGGATTTGTTAAGCCAACAGCCGGAGAAATAATCTTTTCAGGCAAAAAAATAGGAGAAGATGTGGATTTTCCGGCAAATACGGGCATAATACTTGAGACACCTTCTTTTGTTCCGTTTTATTCCGGATACAAAAATCTATACGAACTTGCATCTTTAAATCATAAAACAGATAAATCAGGTATCGAGGATATCCTCAAAAAAGTAGGCTTGTATGAAGCCAAGGACAAACTGGTAAAAAAATATAGTCTGGGAATGAGACAAAGGCTTGGTATTGCACAGGCACTTATGGAAAATCCGGATACGCTTATTCTCGATGAACCCATGAACGGACTTGATAATGCCTGTGTAAAAATGATTAGAGAGATTTTGCTTGACCTAAAGGAAGAAGGCAAAACAATCCTGTTAGTCAGCCATAATTTTGAAGATATTAAATGCCTTTGTGATAAAATTTATGAAATAGACCACGGTAAATTGATGCTTCCTGCCGATTGACTTATAAAAATGACTGTGATAACATTGACACGAAAAGCAACTTAGAATAGGAGATTTAAAATGAGTAAAAAACCTACAGTGCTCCTTATCCTTGACGGATATGGATTAAGTGATAAAGTAGAAGGCAATGCTGTTGCCCAGGCAAATACACCGGTAATGGACAAGCTTATGACAGAATATCCATTTGTAAAAGGTTACGCCAGTGGTATGGCTGTCGGACTTCCTGACGGACAGATGGGTAATTCAGAAGTTGGCCATCTTAATATGGGTGCAGGAAGAATTGTATATCAGGAATTAACAAGAATTACTAAAGCAATCAAGGACGGAGATTTCTTTGAAAATGAAGCTTTGGTAAAGGCTTGCGACAACTGTAAAGCTAACGATTCGGCACTTCATATATTCGGACTTTTATCTGATGGTGGTGTTCACAGCCATAATACACATCTTTACGGACTTTTAGAGATGGCTAAGAGACAGGGACTTGAGAAAGTTTATGTTCATTGTTTCCTTGACGGAAGAGATACTCCGCCACAGTCCGCTAAAGAGTTCACAGAAGAACTTGAAAATGAAATTAAGAAAATTGGTGTCGGCAAGATTGCAACAGTATCAGGACGTTATTATGCAATGGACAGGGATAATAATTATGACCGTGTTGAAAAGGCATACCTTGCAATGACAAAGGGTGAAGGTAATACAGCAGAATCTGCTGTTGCGGGAATCCAGACAAGCTATGATAACGGAGTAAATGATGAATTCGTAGTTCCTTTTGTTGTGATGGAAGACGGACATCCTGTTGCAACAATCAATGACAAAGATTCAGTGGTATTTTTCAATTTCAGACCTGACAGGGCAAGAGAAATAACACATTGCTTCTGCGATGATGATTTTGATAAATTTAACAGAGGACCAAGAAAAGACGTAACGTTTGTATGCTTTACAGAATATGACCCATTAATCCTTAATAAGGATGTTGCATTCAAGAAAGTAGAAGTTACCAATACATTCGGTGAATGGATTGCCAATAACGGAATGAGACAGGCAAGAATTGCTGAAACAGAGAAATATGCCCATGTAACATTCTTCTTTAACGGTGGTGTTGAAACACCTAATAAGGATGAGGACAGAATTCTTGTAAATTCACCTAAATATGTTCCTACTTATGACAAGAAGCCTAGAATGGCAGCATACACAGTAACAGATAAATTAAGCGAAGCAATAACAGCAGTTGATGAAAACGGCGACAGATATTATGATGTAATAATCTGTAATCTTGCTAACCCTGATATGGTTGGTCATACAGCAGTTCTTC
>OGZA01001298.1_pt1 | contig 17110 bp, 18 predicted proteins | sample 1576591 | NCBI WGS metagenome assembly OGZA01 (sample SAMEA3541565, study PRJEB24748) | human gut metagenome | biome: human gut; feature: human-associated habitat; material: faeces | place: China | collected 2012
GCAGGCCAAGGGCGACGAGGGCTGGAACTACTTTGAGGCGCTCAACAACAACATCGCTTACTACGGCAAGCGCGGCTCCGACCCGAAGAACAAGGTCTCTTCCGGTGAGTTCGCTGTCGGCATCTCCTACATCGACGCCAGCATCGAGCAGGCCGCCGAGGAGAACGACCTGACCATCGTTTACCCCTCTGACGGGATGCCTTGGGTCCCCGAGGGTGTGGCCGTGTTCAAGAACGCTGAAAACGTTGACGCCGCCAAGTACTTCGTCGAGTGGCTCTTCAGCAGCGACGATCATCTCCGTCAGCTCGCCGAGATCGAGCAGAAGAACGGCATCAAGGTCATCAAGCCCTCCATCGAAGGCATTGAGCTGTCCTATGATCCTACGCTCCTCATGACGGAGGACCTGTCCCTGTTCGGTTCCCAGCGCACCGAGATCCTCGATCGCTTTGAGCCCCTGATGGGCGACAAGGCCGCCGCGGAATAAATGAAGTCCGCCGGCGCTATCCAAAAAAATACAGAAAAAAGGGCATCTCACGATGTCCTTTTTTCCCTATGTGAAAACGCGGCCGACAAGCTGATCTTACTTGTCCTGCTCGGGAGCGTGCTGCTGTTCATTCTCTGGCCCATCGCGTGCATCGCGCTGCGGAGCCTGCGCGGCGCGGACGGCGGCGTGAGCTTTGCAATGTTCGGCACTGTTCTGCGCCAATACGGCGAGAGTCTGCGCAACAGCGTATTTGTCGGCGTTTTTACGGCAGTGCTGTCCACTATCCTCTCGCTCTCAGCGGCGCTCGTATGCGCCACGGCGCGCGGGTGGAAGAAGACGCTCTGCATGATCATCATGCTCGTCGCCATGGTGTCGCCGCCGTTCGTCTCGTCGCTTGCCTATATCCAGCTCTACGGGCGGCGCGGATGGATCACCTACCGCCTGCTGCGCCTGAGCCTGAACCCCTACAATCGCTGGGGCGTCATCCTGATGCAGTCGATCTCGTTCGTGCCGCTCAACGCAATGTTTCTCTCCGGCATCCTCGAAAAGCTGGACGAGGGCAGCCTTCGCTCGGCGCGCGACCTCGGCGCATCGGGCGGCGCCATCCTGCGCGATATCGTGCTGCCGCTCATCCGGCCCGCGACGCTCGTGTGCCTGCTGCTCTCGTTCGTCCGCTCGCTCGCGGACTTCGGCACGCCCATCATCATCGGCGGGCGCTTCAGCACGCTGGCCGCGGACATCTATTTGCAAGTCGTTGGATACTCGGACCTTGAAAAGTCCTCGGCAATGAACATGTTCCTGCTCATCCCGTCCATTGTGTTCTTTTTCGTCTACCGCGCGCTGATGCGCCGCTCGGACAAGCTGACCGACGCCAGCCGCACCACTCAGACGGAGCTCGGTCTTTCGCTGCCGCGCTGCGGCGCGATGGGCTGGGGCATGATCGCGCTGAGCACCGTCTTCTTCGTAATGATCGTGCTGCAATACGGCTGCGTGTTCCTCTCGGGCTTTTTGAAGAGCACGAAAGGTATCTACTCCTTCACGCTGCAATACTGGGATCAGCTCTGGCGCATCGGTTCGTGGACGATGCTGCGAAGCGTTGAATACGCGCTCATCGTCTCCATCGCCGGCACGGTTTTTGCGATGCTCTTCGCCTATTACATGGACCGCCGACGCATCATCGGCCGCAGCCTTTTCGACTGCCTTGCAACGCTGCCCTATATGCTGCCGGGCACGTGCTTTGGCATCGGCTACATTCTCGCGTTCAACCACGCGCCGCTCAAGCTGACGGGCACGGCCCTTATCGTGCTGGCCAACATGCTCTTCAAGCAGCTGCCGACCTCCACGAAGATCTGCACCGCGTCGCTCGCGCTCCTACCCGAAGTGCAGGAGCGCTCGGCGCGCGACCTTGGCGCGGGACGGCTCGCTGTGCTGCGCGATGTGGTCTTTCCCGCACTGCGTAATCAGTATGACCGCAACGCAATTGCAGTATATGCAAGATAGATTGTACAAGAATAATATTAATCAGTTTGGATTTGGTAACGGTATTGTTTTCTAAGCAACAATAAAAAGGTATCGGTCTTTTTAACCAATACCTTTTTATGGAGCTGATAACGGGATTCGAACCCGTGACCTCGTCCTTACCAAACTGCCTTGTGTGTTTTTATGTGATTTTGCAAGTTTTGATAAACGGCTTTATAATGCGGTTTTTAGTTATTTAGCTTTTATGGGATTTTATGGGTTGCTGTTTATTTTAGCGGAATTAAACGGCAAATAATCGGCAAATAAACGGCAGAAAAAAAGGTAGTATTTTGTAGTAAAATAAGCTTTACTTTTTAAGGACTCCGAAATCTCCAGATAGTTTTTTAGGGCTTGTAAAATCGGTAAATAGAAAAAGCCGTGTATCTCTTTACGGCGTTACTTTTGTCACCACACGGAAGAAATACACAGCTTGTTGCGTTATTAAATTGTTTAATGCTTGCGGATATACTCAGTTACAAAGCGGCTTTGCTCGGTTGTCAATATTGTTTGCTCTGTCCCGTAGCTGATATATTCGCCGTTATTGCGGCGGCGTTCTATATCCTGTTTGAGGTTATACCGTTCGTTTGAATACTGCCAATGTTGCAAGGCTGTTTCAAGCAGCCAATCACGCTTGCTATAATGCAAGGTCAATTCTCCGTAAAGGCTTTGCAAGCTCCTGTTTTTACGCAGTAATGACACGCCCTTGTGTATATCGGCTTGTACTTTGCTTTTACTTTCTCCTTTGGCAGCGGCAATATTGTCATATGTAACGCCACGCAGATAATACAAGCGTACTAATTCGCCGTTGTTTTCGGGTAGGTCTGCAATAGCCTGTCTGACTTTCTGTTGCAAGTCGGTCAGTTCCAAATTTTCAAAATCTTTTGTACTTGTACTGTCGGCAATGAAGTCAAGCAATTCTGTTTCTTCGCTCTCATCAACAGTTATATTGTATGAAGTTTCCGAAAAAGTTTTCTTTCTGAATTTGGACTGTATAACGCTTTTTATAGAATAAGTCAGATAGGAAGTAAACTTATATGGCTTTGTATCGTCATAGGCTTGTACGGCTTTACAGAGGGCAAAATAAAGCTCTTGCACCATATCTTCTTGATTGATGTAATTCGGCAGAGTATAAGTTGAAAGCTCCTTGAATAAAATTTTCGTCATTAGCTTTTTGACCTGCTCCCACAGTTCGGCGTATAGGTCGGACGCTCCTAACTGAATTTGTACCGCTAATTCTTCGTTAGTCAAGGTATCTGAATTCGGCTTTCTTAATGCTTTCGGTCAAGGTCTTGTGTGAAAACAACTTGCCCTCTGAAATTTTCTTCAGCTCTGCCATAGTGAAATCACCCTTGATATTAAGTATAACAACGGGTGTGTATCCGTTTTCAAGCAGAAGATCTTTAATGCACAACGCCCCGTCCGTTTCGTCTTTTACTGCTGATTTCGGTATTTGAAATTCATTGTGAAAATCTTCTCCGCTGCGGTTTTTATAATCTGCTATGTAATTGTAAAATGAAAATATGCTGTTCATTGTATGCTCCTTTCGTGTCCACAGTTTTTACTTATACACGCTCTTGCACGGTCTTTTCACGGTCTTTTCACGCTTTGCATTGTTGTGAAAACGGCTTGTTTATGCGGTTCGTACAGTTTGCACGGTTTACACGGTTTTTTCTCACCCTTATATATATAAATACATAGAATAAAAAAACTGTAAAAAGCGATTGTGGCAGTACCTATATATATAGATATAGGCGTGTAAAGTGTGTAAAGCGTGCAAATGCCGATAAATACTGACTTTTTCGACTTCTTCCGTACCGTGTGGAAACCGTGCAAGGCGTTTAATAGCGTGTAAAAATGTAACTGTCTGCTTTAGGGCTTTTTCCTATGCCCTCAAATCCCCTTGCACGGGTGCCGTCAATAGTTATATTTGTGCTATGTTTTATGCCTTTCTTTTTTCCTTTTTGTTTGAGTGTCGAAACAAAACTATTCTTTTTAAGCGTGGTTAAAAGGTTTTCTTCGCAAAAGTCTGTATAAATTTGGTATAAGTCACAACCGAATATTTTTTCAGAGGGTGCAACAACAATCCTGTCGCACTCTTCAAGAAAACAAAGTACAGAATCCTGCTGCTTTTTTAATTCCTCGCTTTTAGCCTGTGTGCGGTCGCTGACAAAGATTTTATAATTGTTCTTGATAAGTTCGTTTAAGCCGTTAATTATCCACAGCATAACGCCCTCGCCCTCTTCTTCGACAATTTCACGGTCAATAAATGGGTTGTCGGTTCTGTTTTCGGCTTTTGGCTTTGCCTGCAAGACAAGCTGACGGCGTGAGAAACCCTCTGAAAGGTCGTATAAAGATTGCAATGTAAAGTTACCGAAAATTAAAAAGCGGATATATGACTTGAATTGATTGTTTTGTACAAACTTCTTTTCCGCTGCTATCGTTGTTTTATTTGTAACAAGGTTCTTAAATGTTCGGGCATTAGTCAAAGCGTTTTCGCTTAAATCGTCATCAATGAAAAGCAATTTGTTTTCTACATTTGCAACGCCGAATTTACTTTGCAAAACGTTTATACTTTCGTTGTAGCAATTTTCTTCACCGAACAAAACATTTAAAATAGCACCCAGAACACTTTTACCCTCGCCGCCGTCACCGATTATAAGCAAGGCTTTTTGTATAATGGTGGTAGGTATAAGGCAATAGCCGCAATACTGTTGTATAGTCTTTCTGTCATCTTCATAGTAAACCGCTGAAAGATAATCAAAGAACTTTTTCGGTATCGGTGCATTAGGGTTATAATTAACTGCAAGGCGGTTTATACAGAATTCCTTTTTGTCGCTCCACACCGTGAAAAGTCCGTTTTTATCCTTTGAAAGTGTGCCGTTCTGAAAGTGGATTTTATCAAGTGTCGGCTTTGGCGGTTCGGTATAACAATACTGCTTGATACCCTTTAGCAGCTTTTCGGCTTTATCTCCTGCGTTTGTGCGAACATAGCTTTTAATCTCGGTGAATATTATGTTTTTAGCTTTGTCGTCGTTCATTTTGCCGTCAACAGAATACAAAGCACCGTTTATGCACTTCACGGCTTGTTGCTCTGCAAATGTGGTTATATAATCGTTTTCGTCAATTTTCAGCTTGCCGTCCTCACCTTGATACACCCATTTCGGAGCATATTTTATACTCTCGCTGAAATCCTGTATTGCTGTTTCTGCTTTGCGGTTAGGGCTATATGTTTCGTGACAATCCTGTATTGCTTTTTGAACGGTCATTTTTCCGTAGGTTGTGCCGCCTGTTTCCCTGTCCCACTTGTCACGCATTAAACCCGACTGCCTGAAAAGGCGGTCAATCGTTGAGCTGTCGCAGCCGCTCCAAAATGCAAGAATATTACAAAGTGCCAAATCTGCACGGCTTTCATCACCGTTATAATTGCTTGTGTCACCTCTCCAAAGTGAAGAGAATTCAACGCCGTTCTTTGAGCGTGTTGCCTTTTCTATAATTTCGTTGTCTGTCAGCGGCGTAAAAGACTGTGTGGGCGTTGTTGCCTTGAACGGCTTACTTTCGGGCTGCTCGTCCTCTTGCATATAGCCTCTGTATATGCAGTCGGCAGCGGCAGAGCGTTCATTCAATGAAGTGTAACCGCCGAACATTTCGCCCGTTACGGTAAAATAGCGGTCGGTCTGATACATTTCAAGGTGTTGTATGCTGTCAATAGGCTTTTTCTTGTCCCATTCCGTGTGGGCATTGCCGTCATTCTTATAGAAGATATGAACGCCTGTTCCGCTCGGTGAAACCTCGGTGTAACTGTTCATATTCTTGATAATGTCAAGTGCCTCTTTTGACCATTCGCCCGTTTCGGGGTTAAAACAATGGTCTATGTCAATTCCACAGTACGGAGCAGACAGAACAAAGCCTATACCGTTGCATTCCTTGCCCTGTACGGCTTTCATTTTAGCCTTTTTGCCGATTGCAGCCTTTGCCTGTTCAAATGTTCCCCAGCTTGTTTTATCGGTTGATTTCGCACCGTAAAGGCTGTTAGGGTTTATGGGGATTTTATCAACCCTTGCCACCCATTGCGGCAGTTCTTTCATTTCCTGCGGTATGTTGTCAAAGCTATTCAATATATCACCGCCTTAATATATCGGTCTGATGTTGTTTGACGGGGTGTATTCGGGTGCGGTTTCGGTTGTATTGCCGCTGCACGAAAGATAATTTATAAGCCCGTCAAGGTTGATAAGTCTTTTTCTGCCGCACATTACAACGGGGATTTTACCCGATAGTGCAAGGCAGCGTATGTAATATTTTGAAATGGCTGTGTTTTCGTCCATTGCTTTAATCTCGGCGAAACATTCGTCAAGCGTTCGCATTCTTGCAAGTTTCATAGAATAATTATCCTTTCATTTCGTATTTACACAGCCGTTTTATAATGTTATAATCTGAATAAGGCTGTGTATCGCTCATATAAAGGCACAAAAGCGGTTGAAATTAGTTCAAAATTTCTGCTTGTGTGCGGTTATGCAGCTTGTGCCGTTGGCTTTCGTGGTGGTTAGTCAACGGCTTTTTCTTTTGCAATTTCTTCAATTGCAGAGAATATACGCTGTTTCTCGCCCTGTGGTAATTCACGGCGTAATTTGCGTGTTACTGTCGGTTCACTGATACCGAAATGGTCTGCAAGTTCCCACATTCTCACACCTGCACCTTTTGCCTTTGCTCTGATGTCTGCATTTGCTAACATTCTTTCACTTCCTTTCTTTATTTTGTATTGACAACCGTCATCATCAATGCTATCATAAAGATGATGACAGAATGTTGCTAAACATATTGTATAACAACGATATGTTAATGTCAAGCGTTTTGTTGTGATGAAATTTTAAAAGCAACAGATTGTTAGGAGCATTAGAGTATGGATACAAAAGAAATATTTGCTGAAAGACTATTTGAAATAAGGGAGAACAGAGGAATAACAAGGCAAAAAGCGGCTGATGATTTGGGCATATCAAGGGCAAGCCTTGAATACTATGAAAAAGCTAAAAGAACACCTGACCTAAACACCATTAGCAAAATATCTGATTATTTCAATGTTTCGATAGATTACTTAATGGGTAAGTCTGATTGCGTATCTTATGACTTGGATTTACAAGGAGTTTGCAAGTATTTTAACATTGATAAAGCAACGGCGTTGGGTCTTTCTTCATTGTTAAAAAGTAATGAAAAATACTCAGATGAATTAAAGGTTATATTAAGCTCTCACGCATTAAAAACTGTAATATCTTATATTTTGGTATCGTGGGATTTACGGCGTGAACTCGGTTACGAATGTCTTTCTGAACTCGAAAAAGTAACAGAATGTATGAACAAGAGTGCGGAAGAACTTTTTGACAATTACGGTGAGGACGGATATTATTCGCATTTCAATGCCGAATGCAAACGATTGCAAAATGAAATAGAACTAAATGAATACAGAGCAGAAAAATATTTTGCTAAAGATTTATTAAATTGCAATAGTCGGAGTTATGATATCTACAATGATGACTACGAAATGTATTTAAACGAAGCTATACCGACCGAAAAAATCATTGATGATATGCGAAATGATATTGATATGGTAATAGATGATATAAATGACAAAATAAAAGATTATGTAGAAGAACAATATCAAATGGACGAAGATTAAAAAGGCGGTGATTAAATGGCAAATATACGCAAGCGTAACAAAAGCTATGAAATAACCGTGTCTTGCGGTTACGGGATTGACGGGCGACAGATACGCCGCACAATGACTTATACACCCGAAAAGGGAATGACTGCAAAGCAGATTGAAAAAGAAGTACAGCGGCAAGCGGTGCTGTTTGAAGAGCAATGCCGTGACGGTGTTGTCGGTACTGACGGAAGAATGAAACTCGCTGACTATGTACCCGTGTACCTCGAAAACGCAAAGCACAGACTTTCACCCGTTGTCTATGAAAAATACTGCCGTATGCTTGAAATCTGCATAGTGCCTATGCTCGGACACTTTAAGCTGAAAGATATTAAACCTATACACATTCAGAGGTTCGTAAACGCCCTTGAAGAACGCACAACCCACCTTGACGGCAAAGAGGGAAAGTTGACACCGTCCACAATTCGCAGATATTACACAATGGTTCAATCGGTGTTGCATAGTGCGTATAAACTCGGTTTAATCGGCACAAATCCAGCCGACAGTGACAGAATAACATTACCGAAAATTGCAGAGCAGACAACGGAAATCTTCACACAGGAAGAAACAGCCGTGTTACTTGATAAGTTGGAAGATGAGCCGCTACAGTTCAAATTACTGATACACCTTGCATTAAATACAGGGTGCAGGCGTGGCGAGCTTGTGGGCTTGAAATGGTCTGATATAAACTTTAACACGGGCGTTCTCACGGTCAGCAGGAGCAATTACAAGCTGACAGGCGAAAAGGAAATCAAAAGTAAACCCACAAAGACAGGCAAAAGCCGCACAATCATTTTGCCGCCGTATATGCTGAAAATGCTAAGACTTTACAGAACGGAGCAGATGAAAACAAGGCTTTTAATCGGTGATAAATGGCAGGGTGACGAATGGGTATTTATACAGGCTGACGGAAAACCTATGTACCCCACCACCCCAACATTGCAGTTTTCGAGGTTTTTAAAGCGTGCAGGACTTGAACACCGTAAATTTCACGCACTCCGCCACACTTCGGCAACGCTCTTGCTGAGTAACGGAACGAATATCAAAAATGTTGCGTCAAGGCTCGGACACGCACAGCTTAAAACAACTAACCGCTATGTACACGCCGTTGAAGAAGCAGACAGACAGGCGGCGAATACGCTTGAAACAATTCTAAACACCAACCGCAAAGCAAATGCAGGGTAAAAAGCATTGCTTTAAATGCCTTGCAAGCGAACAAAGGTGTAAAATGTAAACTTATATCAAAACATAGCAAAAGCCCCGTACAGGTCAATTCTCGGCTTGTATGGGGCGTTTTTGCGTTGATTATTATATTGTTCAGTCAATAAACAGCAAATAGGGCGTGTTAAACTGCATTTAGGGCGTGTTAAAATTCAATTCGGCAGCGGCATAGCAGAAATGCAGGAATCCACAGGCAAAAGAAAAGCAAGCCCGTATTTCAGAGCTTGCCTTGTGGAATTACTCACCGTCACGCTGTATTGAAGATAACACAAAGTTTTTTAAAAGAGAATTTGCTGTTGTGCCTTGTTCTTTAGCGTAGGATTTGAATTGTTCCGCTTCGCTTTTCTTTACCTTACAACCTAATGTTGTCATATTCTCTTTATCCCATTTAGCCGCTGCTTTCTTTTGTGCGTCACTAACTGCCATTATACCACCGCCTTGTATTCAGATAACGGAATGCTGTCAACATAACAGCTGTCGGGGCAAATATCAACTTTGTTATTCCACACAACATTGCTGTCAACATTCGGGTCAATATCCCAAGAAACGCTGTTGCAATCGTCAATATAAACACGCTTAAAGTTTTCGTATTCTCTGAATGGTGTAAAAACGCCGCCCTGTGCAAGTGTGGATTTCATATCAAGCACACGCTTTTCTCCGTTTTCGTATGTCAGCAAAAGCGAAAAGTCACTTTGCGGAGCGACAGCAACAAGTTTCTTTCTGCCGTTTGCAAAGTATTCAGCCATAGGACGGTCAAATCCTTGTGATAAATAATATTCAACTGTTTTCGGCATACAATCACCCCTTATTTTAAAGGCTCAATAGTGAATAATTCTTGCTGTGCTACTGCAAGTTCCCAATTTTCTTTTAATTCTTCCTGATGAAAAGCCGCCCAACCTAAAAGCATTTTTAGCTGTTTGTTAGGCATTGTTCCCTCTAAAACCTCTATATCATTGATTGATACGATTACTTCGTTGTCGCCATATTTTGCGTGAAAGTGCGGCGGCATATGGTCACGCCAATTGATATAGATTTTAATTCCTCTAAACATACATATTGTCGGCATAAATATATTACCCTCTTTCCTTGATTATATTATAGCATACTCTTTCAAAAGTTAACAGTATAATTTTGCACAAAGATATACGGTTAACTTTGGCTATTCTGACTATTGAAATATACTGTTAACCGTAGTATAATATAGTCACAGGATAAGGAAAGGGGAAAGCGAAATGTTAAACCGTTCAATCATCTGCAAGGTAGCGAACAAGCTCCGCAAGGGTGGCTATACACTTTCACAGGCGTTTAGAATGGCGTGGAAACTTGCAAAGGGCAAGGCAAGCGTAAAGGTTGCAGGCGTTACCAAAGAACGCAGACAAGAGGCAATAGAACATTTGAGCAGATACAACCCCGAAACGGTCAGCTTTATTCTGAACAGGGAAAGCGATAATCAGTACGACCGCAACGCAATTGCAGTATATGCAAGTGTGGGCAGCGGCAAGGCGTACAAAATGGGCTATATTTCCGCTGCTGTGGCGTGTTTATTAAGCAGCATAATTGATAACATTACAACCGTAAATGCACGCTTACAGGCTATTACAGGCGGTTTCTACGCCGATATGGTGCAGGGCTTGAGATTATCACTTTCAATCTAACCCACACGGGTGCAGGTGATACAGTTTTACGCAAATAATCCGCAGACTGGTACTAATGCGGAACAAATCAGCCGTTGTATAGTTGGCGATATACAGCGGCAATACACGAAAGGGTGTTTACTTAAATGTCAGCCGTAAAAAACACAATGGAAGTTATCAACGGGGCAAATCAGAGCATAAACAATTATTACGATATGTCGCTTGATAACTTAAATGATATTTACCATAACAGCGATAACGCCTTTGAAATGATATGCAATGCTTTCAAATTCGGCTATGTGCAGGGTGCAAAGGCGACAAAAGCGTACATAAAGAAACAGCGAAAGGGAGCATAGACAATAGAAACAATGGAAGAAATGGACTTGCTTATTAAGTCGGAGCTTGAAAAGTGCGGAATTCCGACAGATAACCTTGACGGAGCAGTAAACACACTTGCGGACTTCTGCGAGGCTCATAACGATATGAGAAACGCAAATCACAGCGTATTTTATGTGGTGCTTTTAGCGGTGGCATACAAGGCAGGGCGTGAAAGCGCAACAGTTCCACACGGCAAAATGTAAGAGAATGTGAGAGAAAAAGCAAAGGCAGCGGAATAACAACCGTTGCCCTTTTTTTCTGCCTTAATATCCTTATATCTCGCCAAATACCGCCATATGTCCGCAAATAACAGGGAGGGGGCTATATATGGGCTGCGTAATATTTCAATGCTACCCCTACGGTCTTGCGAATACAAACGCTGAAAATTTTAACGGGGGGCGTACCTCTTCACGGGTTCGTCACGGCTTTAATTGTCAACAGCTTTGATATATGAGTATTGCACCGTTACTTCACGAATACAATTGATAAAGTCACATTGCTTTTGCGAATTGCTCCAACATTTACCAACATTCTTAGTTGCAAATAGTTGCAATATGCTTTGCCGCTGCCCGTATCGTTTTGAAGAATAGCCCATTCAACACCATTGCAGGCGAAAACTTGGCAAAACCCAACAAGCAAACACATACACAGCCGCAATACTCCCACACAGGCAAGTACACTTTGCCCCGTTCCGTACTCTCATAGCTTTGAAATGCCATTTATTACCATAAAATTAACGGCAGTTGTTTCATAACCTTTAGCCGATTTCAGCCCGTTTTCACCTCAATAAACAGCAAATAAACGGCAAAACGCCTTATATTTCACTTACAGAAATAAAATAAACCGCCTTGAAACTGCCGAAAACGGCTTGCCAATGCGGTTTATCTTATGGAGCTGATAACGGGATTCGAACCCGTGACCTCGTCCTTACCAAGGACGCACTCTGCCTACTGAGCTATATCAGCATATTTAATTGTAAGGTTGCAACCTTTATAATGTTAATCTCGCAAAGTTTCGGACATTAACAGCCAAATCATTGCTATAAAAAACAGTAAAAATCCAACAATAACAGAATCAAAATTAATTTTACTTTTTTACATGGTTGCAAAACCACGGTGATTATATCACAAAAACATCGTGATGTAAAGTGTCCACGAAATATAATAACACATTTGCACGGTGATTTCAAATGTTTTTTTAAACTTTTTTGTAAAAAATACGAAAAGATTTGAAAAACACTTGATTATAAGCCGTTTTGGTGCTATAATTTTCTTGTAAATAATGAAAGCTAAAGGAGTGGGCAACAAACCCGCTCCTTATTTATTAGTTTTCACTTTGTTCCTCGGTGCGGTTTATCTGTCTGCAATATTTCGCACAGGGTATTTTTGCAGACAGGAAGGCAGTGAATTTATGGCAAAAAGCAAAGGCGGTGTAACCGTATCAAAAGTATGGGAGCTTTGTCAGCCGATTGTTGAAGGCTTCGGACTTTCACTTTGGGATGTGCGTTATGTCAAGGAAGGTGCAGACCGTTTCCTGCGTGTTTACATTGACAAGCCCGAAGGCATTGACATTAACGATTGCGAAAATGTTTCCCGTGCAATCAACGGCCCTCTTGATGAGCTTGACCCGATTGAGGAGGCGTACTGTCTTGAGGTCTGCTCTCCCGGAATTGAGCGTGAGCTCATCCGTGACGAACATTTTATGCAGTTCATCGGTGCGGATATTATGGTTAAGATGCTCCGCCCCATTGACGGCATAGGCAGAGAATTTAAAGGGGTTTTAAAGGATTATTCCGACGGTAAGGTCACAATTGAGGATCACAGCGGTGAGAATGAAATCACAATCAGCAAAAAAGACGCCGCATGGATTAAGCTTGACGATTTTGATTAAAAATTGCAGTTTGAACACTACAGATACACATAACAGCATAACAATTTGTATATAACCGAAAAATAAGAAAAGGATGATTTGGAAAATGACTAACAAAGATTTATTTGAGGCATTGAGAACATTTGAAAAGGAAAAGGGCATTCCTATGGACTATATGCTTCAAAACATTGAAAAGGCAATTTCCGTTGCCTGCAAGAACTACTACGGCGGTAATGAAAATGTTGTATTCAAGGTTGATCCGGAAAAGAACAGCTTTGACGCAAAGCTTGTCAAAACAGTAGTTGACGAGGTTTTTGATCCTAACTTTGAGGTTACTGTTGAGGAGGCTCAGCAGATTAACAAGAGAAAGAAATTTATTGTCGGCGATGAGATTGAAGTTCCGATTGATCCCAAGCACCTCGGTTGGACATCTGTTTCTTCTGCAAGAAATGTTATCCGTCAGGGAATTCGTCAGGGTGAAAAAGGTCAGACTCTTATCGAGTTTCAGAGCAAGCTCGGTGAAATTGTTACTGCAACCGTTGAAAGAATCGATCCTAAGTCGGGTGTTGCAACAATCAAAATCGGCAAGAGCGAAGCTACTCTGCCAAAGAGCGAACAGCTCGGTCATGACGACCTTAAAGAAGGCGACCACATTAAGGTTTACATTGCAGATGTCAAAGACAACGAAAGAGGTCCTCACGCAATCATTTCAAGAACACACCCCGGTCTTGTAAAGCGTTTATTTGAACAGGAAGTTCCCGAAATCTATGACGGCGTTGTTGAAATAAAGTCAATCTCCCGTGAGGCAGGCAGCCGTACAAAAATGGCTGTTTACAGCTCAAATCCCGATGTTGACGCAATCGGTTCATGTATCGGTAACAAGGGCGCTCGTGTAAACAAGATTGTTGAAGAACTCGGCGGTGAAAAAATCGACATCGTGCTTTACAGCGATGATCCCGAAAAGTACATTTCGGCGGCTCTCTCTCCTGCAAGCGTTTGCAAGGTTGAAATTACAGATGAAGAAACAAAGAGCTGCCGTGCAACCGTTCCCGACGGTCAGCTTTCACTTGCTATCGGCAACAAAGGACAGAATGCCCGTCTTGCCGCAAGACTTACAGGCTGGAGAATTGACATCCGTCCCGAAAGCGGTTTCTACGGCGAAGATGAGGACGATGAACCAAAGGCAGAAGAAAAGTCCGAAGATGTTCTCAACCTTGACGAAAGCACAGAAGGCGAAACAGTTGTTTCGGATGAAACAGAGGAATAATCAGATTAAACAGAGAGGGATTTTATGAAGCAAAGAAAAATGCCGTTGCGTAAATGTACGGGTTGCGGAGATATGAAAGAAAAGCGTGAGCTTATCCGTGTTGTCAAAGCACCCGACACCAAAGATGAAAACGGTGAAATCATTGCAAAAGGCGAAATTTCGCTTGACCTCACAGGTCGCAAGGCAGGCAGAGGCGCATATGTGTGCAGAAATCTTGCCTGCTTTGAAAAGGCTCGCAAGGCACGCCGCTTTGAACGCTCGTTAAGCTGTAAAATCCCTGATGAAGTATATGAGCAGATGCAAAGTGAACTTGCCGCAGCAGACAGCAAGTAGGCGAAAGGATTTTTTATGAACGACAGGATTTTGTCGCTGCTTGGCATTTGCAAGAGGGCAGGCAAGCTGATTACAGGTGCCGACACGACGATTGACTCAATACGAAAAAGCAAGGCAAAGCTTGTTATTTTTGCAAATGATTTTTCAAAGAGCAGTAAGAAAAGCGTGCAGACAGCCGCTGATGAATGCAATGTGAAAACATTGACAATGAACCGAAGCAAAGAGGAAATCGGATTTGCTCTCGGAAAAATCTGCGGAGTTATGACAACCGAAGACAAAGGCTTTGCAGATAAGCTTGAACAGCTTATTGAAAACGAATCGGGAGGAGAATTGTATGATAAAATATAAGGTAAAGGACGCAGCAGCAGATCTCGGAGTTTCAAACAAGGAAATTATTGAGATTCTCGAAAAACATTGCGGTGTTACAAAGAAAACAATGACAACACTCGAGGAAAGCGAACTCGATGTGATTTTTGATGTAATCACAAAGAAGAACAAGGTTGAAAACTTTGACGAATACTTTGCGGCACGCAACAACAAGCTTGACAACGAAAGCAAGCCACAGCAGGAAGATAAGCCCGCAAAGCAGAATGCAAAGGCTGACAACCAGAAGAAAAAGACCGATAAAAACGACAAAAAGCCTAACAACAAGGATGCAAAGCCTGCATCAAAACAGGAAAAGGTTGAAGTTGTTCAGGAAAAGAGCGTTGAGGAGTCTGCTCCCCGCAAGCGCAGAGTAATTGACACCCGTGCAACAAATGTTGATGTTGAGCGTTACAACCAGAAGTATGATGACCTTGCAAGCGACAGCTCAAAGGGCAGAAGCACGGACAACATTGTTAAAAAGCAGAAATTCACAAACCGTACCCAGCGTCAAAAGGGCAGACGACAGAAGCGTGAAACAGAGCAGGAGCGTCTGAACCGTATTGCTCTTGAGCGTAAGCAGAAACCGATTACAGTTCAGATTCCTGACGAAATCGTAGTTTCGGAGCTTGCTCTCAGACTCAAGGCTACCGTTGCCGAGGTTGTTAAAAAGGCATTCCTTATGGGTACAATGGTAACAGCAACAGATACAATCGACTTTGACACAGCGTCACTTATCGCCATGGAATTCCACGCAAAGGTTGAAAAGGAAGTTGTTGTTACAATTGAAGAACAGATTATTGATGACAGCGAGGACGATGAGGCAAATCTCGTTGAGAGAGCTCCGGTTGTTGTTGTTATGGGTCATGTTGACCACGGTAAAACTTCAATCCTCGACGCTATCCGTCATGCAAATGTAACAGCAGGCGAGGCAGGCGGTATCACTCAGCATATCGGTGCTTACAGAGTTATGGTAAACGGCAAGCCTGTTACATTCCTCGACACACCCGGACACGAGGCATTCACAACAATGCGTGCAAGAGGTGCTCAGGTTACTGATATTGCAATCCTCGTTGTAGCCGCCGATGACGGTATCATGCCGCAGACAGTTGAGGCTATCCACCATGCAAAAGCCGCAGGTGTATCTGTTATTGTTGCCATCAACAAAATGGATAAGGTCGGCGCAAATCCCGAAAATGTTAAACAGCAGCTCACAGAGTATGAGCTTATTCCGGAGGAGTGGGGCGGCGATACACCGTGTATTCCTGTTTCCGCAAAGACAAAGGAAGGTCTTGACGATCTTCTTGAAATGGTTACTCTTGTTGCAGAGATGAAAGAACTCAAGGCTAACCCCGACAGAGCCGCAAAGGGTACTGTTATCGAGGCAAGACTTGACAAGGGCAGAGGTCCTATCGCAACTGTACTCGTTCAGAACGGTACACTTCACAAGGGCGATACAATCATCGCAGGCACTTGCGTCGGTCGTGTAAGAGTTATGACAAACGATAAGGGTGAAAGAGTTACCGAGGCAGGTCCTTCTGTTCCTGTTGAAATCACAGGTCTTGACGAAGTTCCGGTTGGCGGCGATATCTTTGACGCAGTTTCCGACGAGCGTCTTGCAAGAACGCTTGTTGACCAGAGAAAGGCCGCTAAAAAGGAAGAAATCTTCAACGCACAGACTAAGGTTACTCTTGATAATCTCTTTGACCAGATGAAACTCGGTGAAATCAAGGAACTTCAGATTATCGTTAAAGCCGATGTACAGGGTTCTGCCGAGGCTGTTAAGCAGTCACTTGAAAAGCTTTCAAATGACGAGGTAAGAGTAAATGTAATTCACAGCGCAGTAGGTGCAATCAACGAGTCCGATGTAATGCTTGCAGAGGCATCTAACGCAATTATCGTAGGATTCAATGTTCGTCCCGATGCAGTTGCCGCAGAAAATGCAGAGCGTTCGGGCGTAGATATGCGTCTTTACAGCATTATCTACGATTGTATCAACGAAATCGAATCTGCTATGAAGGGTATGCTTGCTCCTAAGACAAGAGAAGTTGTTCTCGGTATGGCTGAGTGCCGTAATGTTATCAAGATTAAGTCAGTCGGCACAATCGCAGGTTCATATGTTAAGAGCGGTAAGATTCAGCGTGGCGCAAGCGTAAGAGTTATCCGTGACGGTATCGTTATTGCAGATGACGCAATTGCATCTCTCCAGAGATTCAAGGACGCTGTCAAGGAAGTTAGCGAAGGCTACGAATGCGGTATCGGTCTTGAAAGATTCAACGACCTCAAAGAGGGCGATATGTTCGAGGTTTATACAATCGAAGAATACAGAGATTAAAGTTTGTATGTTAAAC
>OGZA01001302.1_pt1 | contig 17076 bp, 16 predicted proteins | sample 1576591 | NCBI WGS metagenome assembly OGZA01 (sample SAMEA3541565, study PRJEB24748) | human gut metagenome | biome: human gut; feature: human-associated habitat; material: faeces | place: China | collected 2012
GGAAAAGGCACGGGAAAGCAGCGGTCTTTTAAACCTGCTGGTGCGCCGCAATATCCTTGACCAGATGAACCAGACGATGGCGGTGCTGCCGCCCTGTGCCGAGACGGACAGTCTGGCGGATCTGGAGATGGAGACACAGCGCGCCTGTACACAAATCGAGCAGGTGCGGCAATCATTTTTCGGCGGGCTTTGAGCGGCTGTCCAGCATATCCTTCAGCTCTTCCATGAAGGTGTTGACATCGCTGAACTGACGGTAGACCGAAGCAAACCGCACATAGGCTACATCGTCCATCTGCTTGAGCTCCTGCATAGCCAGATCGCCGATGTGGATGGAGGAAACCTCGCGGTCGTAGGAGTTGAGCAGCTGCTGCTCAATACGGTCGACCGCAGCGTCAAGTTGGGTATAGCTGACCGGGCGTTTTTCACAGGCGCGCAGCATGCCGTTCAGCAGCTTCTGGCGGTCAAACACCTCGCGGGAGCGGTCCTTCTTTACGACCATCAGCGGAACTGTCTCAACGATCTCGTAGGTCGTAAAGCGCTTTTTGCAGTTCAGGCACTCACGGCGGCGGCGAATCTTCTCGCCGTCCTCTGTCGGGCGGGAGTCGATGACCTTGGAATCCACTTCACCGCAATAGGGGCATTTCATATCGGTTTACCTCCTTGTGTGGATTTTCAGGCCTGCTTGGCAGCCTTTTTCTTGGTCTTCCAATCGACCCACAGCGGCGTGGCGATGCAGATCGTGCTGTAAACGCCGCTTACCATGCCGAACAGCAGCGGGAATGCGAAGGAATAGATGCTGTCCAGACGATAGATGACCGAGACGATGCAGACAACACCCAGCGCCATGCAGGTGGTGATGGAGGTCATCAGGGAGCGGGCAAAGCTCTGGTTGATGGACAGATTGACCAGCTCAGCCAGACTCAGCTGCTTCTTGCTGTACAGGGCGCTGTTCTCGCGGATACGGTCATAGATAACAACAGTATCGTTGATGGAGTAGCCCAGAATCGTCAGCAGAGCGGCGATGAAGTTGCCGTTCAGAGGAATGCGCAGGATAACAAAGACGCCAAACACAACGAGCATGTCGTGCAGCAGGGCCACAATGGCGGTGGAGCCGGCCTTGAGACCGCCAATCTTGCGGAAACGATAGGCTACATACAGCAGGATCAGCACGCAGGCAGCGACCAGCGCTACGATGCTCTTGAGCATGAACTCCTTGCCAATGGTGGCATCGACATTGCTGACCTCGTTCTGAACAAAGGCGTTATCGGGGTACTGCTCGTTCAGGGTGGCCAGCAGGCTGTCCAGCTCCTCGGTAGTCAGGGTATCGCTGCCGGGCAGGGTGACCGTCAGGGTCTGGTTGCCAGAAATATCAGAGCCGGTCTGCAGGGTCAGGCTGCTCTTGTTCAGCTCGGTGCTGATGGTGGACTTCAGGTCGTTCAGATCGGCATCGCCCTCATAGGCCAGCGTGATCATAGAGCCGCCCTTGAACTCGACATCCATCTTGACGCCGAACACACCGCAGAAAACCAGCACAAGGGCGAGCAGCGCGCAGGAGAAGGTATAGAACTTCTTGCGGTTGCCGATGAAGTTGATGGACGGGGTCTTAAAGTCGGCACCGCCGTCCTTGCGGCCGCCGAACAGCCATGCCTTGCGCAGCGGCTTGAAATTGACGGCACCGCGGATCATAACGCGGGTTGCCCAGACGCCGAACACGAAGTTGAGCAGAACGCTGGTCAACAGGGTGAAGCCGAAGGAGTAAATCGTACCGGCAGTGGAGGGTCCGAACCAGAAGAAAATCGGGTTGAACACCTTGGCCCAGAAGCCGTCCGTGGGGCCGAAGGCACCCATCAGGATCGCAGCAACGATCACGATGGTCACATTGCCGTCAATGATGGGAGTCAGGCCCATCTTGAAGCCGCTCTTAACAGCGCCGTCAAGGGTCTTGTTCTTGGACAACTCCTCCTTGATGCGCTCGGCCGTGATGACGTTGGCGTCAACGCCCATGCCGATGCCGAGGATGATACCGGCAATGCCGGGCAGCGTCAGCGTGGAGCCGGGGAAAACGGTGAAATAACCGGAGACGACCGCCAGCGTAGCCGCAACCTGACCCAGCAGGGAGATGACGGCGATGGTGCCGGGCAGACGATAGCGGCAGATCATCATGATCGCAACGAGGATAAAGGCAATGATACCGGCCTGCACCATGACATCCAGGCTCTTGGCGCCCAGAGACGGGCTGATGGTGGAGTAGCTCTCAGCTGACAGAGCAAACGGCAGAGAGCCAGAATTGATCTGGTTGGCCAGCGTGGAGGCGCTATCCTGATCAAACTTGCCCTTGATGATGGCCTCACCGCCGGTGATGGCCTCGTTTACGGTGGCAGTGGAGATATTGTTGTCATCCAGCCAGATCGAGATGGTGCCGTTGTTGGCGGCCAGCTCGGTGGTGGCGGAGGCAAAGGCGGAGGCACCGTTGGAATTGAACTTCAGCTGTACGACCCAGCCCTCCGTCTCATTGTAGGCGGCGTTGGCGGAAGCCACATCGTCACCACTCAGGATATCCTCACCCGTGGCGGAAGAGCCCTTGCGGAATACCATCTTGGCCGTGGTGCCGATCTCGTCAATAGCGGTCTGCGGGTTAAAGTCCGCCTCGTCGCTCTTCCACGGGAAACGCACGATGATACGATCCTTGTTGTTGTCAACATAGCTCTCGTAATCGGTGATGCCGAGGCCGACAAGGCGATCCTCGATGACCGTTTTGGCTGCTGCCATCTGCTCATCGGTGGCATCCACATCACCGGCAGGCATGAATGTGACATCCACGCCGCCGCGGATGTCAATACCGAAGCGGATATCAGATGCGCCCTTGACATAGACATTCTTGGTATCGCCATAGGTATAGCTTACACCGAGGATGGCCGTCAGGGAAAACAGCACGATCAAAATTGCCACGACAAACAACGGCCATGACTTCCCTTTTCTGTTCATAGAAACCTCCAAAAACTTGCCCGCACCGGCGGGCGGGATAGATTTTACTGCTTGTCAGCAAGCAGCTTTTCAACAACTGCCAGACGCACACAGACGCAGAGCAGTGCAGAAGCGGTTTCGACCTCGTCCAGACTCGGGTAGGTCGGCGCAATGCGCAGATGCGAGTCATCGGGATCCTTGTGGTACGGGTAGGCCGAGCCGGCACCCGTCAGGGTCAGGCCGCAGTCCTTGCAGAGCTGGGCCACACGCTTGGCACAGCCGGGCATGACATACAGGCTGATGAAGTAGCCGCCCTTGGGGTTGGTCCAATGGGCAATATCACCGCAGGGGGTCAGCTCGGCGGCAAAGGTGGTCTTTACAGCGTCAAAGCAGGGCACCAGACGGCGGCGATGCTTGGCCATGTGTGCCAGCACGCCTTCCTTATTTTTCAGGAAGCGGACATGGCGCAGCTGGTTCATCTTGTCATAGCTGATGATCATCGTCGAGAAGCGCTTGCACATGTACTTCATCGAGTTCTCGCTGCAGGCAATGGCAGACACACCGGCACCCGGGAAGGTGATCTTGCTGGTGGAGGTGAACATAAAGACGCGGTCCTCATTGCCGTACTTTTTGGCCTCGTTCAGCAGGACTGGGGTCTCGATGATCTCCTCGGTCAGGTGATGGACGATATACGCCTCATCCCAGAAAATCTTGAAATCCGGGGCAGCGGTCTTGAGGGCAGCAAAGCGGCGGATCGTCTCATCGCTGTAGGTGTAGCCGTCCGGGTTGGAATACTGCGGCACGCACCAGATACCCTTGATGGTGTCATCCTCGGCAACCAGCTTCTCGATCCTGTCCATATCGGGACCGTCGGGGCTCATGGGGATGCTGATCAGCTCAAAGCCCATCTCCTCGGTGATGGCAAAGTGGCGGTCATAGCCGGGCACCGGGCAGAGGAACTTGCGGTTCTCGACCTGACTCCACGGCTTGGGAGAATCCTGAAAGCCGAACATCATGCCGATGGCGACCAGATTGTACATCAGCTGCAGGCTGGAGTTGCCGCCCACAAAGACCTCGTTTGCTTTGACGCCGAACACATCGGCAAAAAGCTCGCGGGCCTCCTCCAGACCCTCAAGGTTGCCGTAGTTGCGCACATCGGTGCCGTCAGCAGCGGTGTAATCATCAAGCTTGAGCAGGTCCATGGCCAGATCCATCTGGTGAGGGCCGGGCTTGCCGCGAGCCATGTTCAGCTTCAGGCCCATGTCCTGAAACTTTTTGTACTGTGCCTCGAGCGCGGCTTTTTCAGCGGTGAGCTCGTCATGATTCATTGCAAAATAATCTGCCATAAGTACGATCCCCCTAATTCATTTCTATACTTTTCCCATACAGCTGCGGTATAAGTGCCCCTCTATCTTGGCACAACCACAGGCGTACACTACATTATATACGATTTATCTGAAATAAACAAGCGGTTTTTGCCCGGTTTTGCGCTTTTTTATGCAGAAAAGGAACAGAAAAATACAAAAAAGCACATCTGTCTCAAAAAACAGGTGTGCTTTAAGCGATTACAAAAGAAAAACGACTGGAACGTAAGCCGGGTTCTGTATCAAACGACGATCTATCTTGTCCTTGCGTCGCCGCAAGGCTCACGCCATCACCGGGACGCGCGAGACTCCGCATAATGTCCCATACGGATGTTGCTTCGAGCAGGGTTTACATAGCCGCAAAGTCGCCAGTGCGCTGGTGAGCTCTTACCTCGCCTTTCCATCCTTACCGCTTTCGCGGCGGTTTCTTTCTGTTGCACTATCCCTGGGGTCACCCCCGGCTGCCGTTAGCAGTTACTCTGTCTCTGTGAAGCCCGGACTTTCCTCAGGCAGCCCTTGCGGGCTGTCCCGCCGCCGTATGTTCCACTCGTTTTCCCAAAAAGTATACCATATTCCCGGCGCTTTGGCAAGAAAAATTATAGGCACCGTATCAGCCCCTACAGCAGCAGCCGCAGAATCAGCAGTGCCGTCACGCCGGGCAGGCCCAATACCCCGGCACAGAAGGCCGTAAAGCGGTTCAGCGGCAGACTGATCCCGGTCACAGGCTCCAGCAAACCCAGCAGCGCCAGTACCCCCAGGCCGCATACCGCGCCGCCCAGCAGACTGCGCAGCCCGCAGTGCTGGCGGGCCGCGCAGCGCACCACGCTCAGCAGGCAGACGGCTGCCGCAGCATAGGGCCAGTAAGCCGTCATGAATCCTCCCTGCCTGCCCGCAGCAGACGCAGCAGCGCGCGGCAGCGGCACATAAGCGCCGCATGCTGGTAGGTCAGCTGCTCGATGGAAAATGGGTCCTGTGCCTCCCGGAAGGCGCTGTCAACGGCGCGCATCGCCTGCATTGTGCTGTCCAGCTCGGCCTTGGCGGCGCGGCGCTCCCGTTCGGCTCTGGTAATGCGTCTGAACATAACCCCTCCGTCACAGCAGAATACAGATCAGCCCGTCACAGCCTTCGTTGATAATGCGCTCAAGGGTCTGCTGCAGACGAGTGCGCGCCTCCTGCGGCATATGCAGCAGCTTGGCCTGCACGCCCTCGCTGACAAGCTCATTCAGGCTCTTGCCGAAGATGTTCGTGCTCCACAGCTTGCCGGGGTCGGTCTCAAAATCCGAAAGCAGGCTTTTGATAAGCTCCTCGCCCTGCTGCTCACTGCCTACTGTGGGGGAAAGCTCGGTGTGGATGTTGGCACGCATGATGTGCAGGCTGGGGGCGCTGGCGCTGAGCCGCACCCCGTACTGGCCGCCCTGCCGCACGATTTCAGGGTCCTCCAGTGTCAGCTCATCAATACCCGGCATGACGATCCCATAGCCGGTGGCCTCGACCTGATCCAGTGCGGATTTGATCTTGTCATAGGCGCGCTTGGCCCGTGCCAGACTGACGACACAGGGCAGCAGGCTGGCTTCATCCACGATGTCCAGCCCGGTCTGCTCGCCGAGGATGCGGTAAAAAATATCGGGGTCTACAGTGACACGGAGTGTGACGCTGCCGGTGGCGAGATCCATACCGGTGAGGGAGGTCCCGGTGATATACTCGCAGCCAAGCTGGGGGCGCTTGCCGGCAATGTCGGCCATCTTGTGCAGCGAGGAAGCAAATTCCAGCATGGCGGTGTAGACGGCACTCTGCAGCCAGTGTCCGCTTTCAAGCATCGTCACCCAGCCGGGCATCTGCACAGCGATCTCCCGAATGGGGAACTCATACAAAAGCGCCTGCAGCAGCCGGTCAAGCGTTTCCACAGTCATTGTGGTGCAGTTCAGGGGGAAAACGGCATGACCGTAGCTTTCGGTCAGCTCAGCGGCAAGGCGGCGGGAATCCTCGCTGTCCGGGTCGGCGCAGTTCAGCAGGATAATATAGGGCTTGCCGATGGCGTCCAGCTCGGCAAGGATGCGGCGCTCCGCCTCCAGATAAGCCTCTCGCGGCAGGTCGGCAACCGAGCCGTCCGTTGTGACAACGAGACCGACCGTGGCATGCTCCCGGATGACGCAGCGTGTGCCGGTCTCGGCTGCCAGATCGAACGGCACCTCATGGTCGAACCAGGGGCTTTTGACAAGGCGCGGCGCTTCGTTTTCCTCATGGCCCAGCGCGCCGTCCACCATGTAGCCCACACAGTCGATGAGCCGTGCCCGGAAGCTGCCGCCGCCCGAAAGTTCGATCCGAACCGCCTTCTCGGGGATGAACTTTGGCTCGGTGGTCATGATGGTGCGCCCGGCAGCGGACTGGGGCAGCTCATCATGGGCACGGGCCCGGCGGGCTTCGTTTTTGATGCGGGGCAGCAGCATAAGCTCTGCAAAGCGCTTGATGAAGGTGCTTTTGCCGCTGCGCACCGGCCCCACAACACCGAGGTAAATGTCCCCGCCGGTGCGCTGGGCTATGTTCTGGTAGATCTGTTCCTGTGTCACGGGTGTACCCTCCTTTACAGCGCAGCCGGAATCAACAGGCAGGCGGCCTCGGTGGTCAGCTCCTGAGGCGGCTTGTCGGTCGTATCGAGGTGGTTGGCGGCGGCAAGGTCCCGGGCGCGCGCATGGTAGCGCTTGGCAATGTCAAAGATGCGTTCACCCTGCCGGGCATAATAGATGTACAGGGCCGGGCCGTCAGCGTCATCGTAGGCCTCCCCCAGCTCCACATCGCAGAGGGCGTCCGTATTGGCGGCCTGCATCAGGATACCGCTTGTCTCGATCTCAAGATCGACCCGCAGCCGTGCGCCGCTCTTGCTGCTGACGACCCGGACGGCAGCAGCACCCATGCTGGGCCACGCGGCATCTGCCGTGCCGGGCCAGACACCGTCCGGCTGCCAGAGAAAGGTCTTGTCATAGCAGGTCAGCTCCCCGCGTGCATCGCCGATCAACACATGGGCCATGCCCTTTCCCTGCAGGCGCAGGTGGGTTTCGGCCCGCTCCCCGTCCGCAGGGACGGCACAGGCTGCCCCCAGCGTCACAAAGCAGCCGATGACCGTTCCCTCGGCATCGGGCAGATCGTCCTCAATGGAAACGGAGATACGCCCCGAGAGGTCGGCCGTTTTCTGCAAAAGGCGGCACGGCGTTTGAACGGTCTGTGTCTTGCAGAGCGTTGAGTAGGCATCGGCGGCCACGCGGTACTGTACGGCACGCCAGACCTCAATGCGCAGCTTCCATGTCACCGAGAGCGAGGCCTCCCCTGCGCCGCCCGTACTCTCCGCTGCGCTGAGAACGCAGGCCAGCACCTCACCGCGCACCAGCGGGGCATCGTCCTCCGCCACGCCGGGCAGTTCAATCGTCTGTTGAACGGGAATATCCCTGCTGCGCACGGTCAGCTCGCCGCTGTCGGTATTCTGGCTGCAGATCTGTAGCTGCAGGGTCCCCTGCACGCTGGCCTGCCCGGCGGCCAGAACTGTGCTGCCTGCGGTAAAGCTGCCGGTGATGTCCAGCACATTCTCCCCGGCGGCGGGCAGCGCGGCAGAGGACTCGGCTGTCAGCGTTTTTTCCTCAGTCACGGCGCATTGCATGCCCTGCAAAATGCGGGTGTACTGCTCAATGCCGCAGTCAGCCAGCGAGGTCAGCAGTTCAAGCTCCCGCCGCACAGCCACGGCGGCACACAGGATGTACGCCCCGCGAAGATCAATACGATGCTCACTGACTGCGCGGCAGTTGCAGTATTCCGGCTCCCCCCAGACCTGCGCAGGCCCCTCGGCATACTGCCCGGCGGGCAGCTCGACCGATTTTTCAAAGGCGAATTTCTGTTCTGTGCGCAGCAGGCGGGCACCGGGCTCCTCGCTCTGGTAGTAAACGGTACAGCGCAGATAGCCTTCGGTCTGCCATCTGTTGCCGGTCACGCGGTTCTGCAGCACAACGGGCGTGATCAGGCATTTGACGATCTTAAAGACGGCGGGCAGATAATCGGGGATCAAAAGCTCGGTCTCAACAGGTAATTCCAACCGCGTTTCCCAGCGGCCGCCATAAGATGCTATGGTGTCTTTGAACACCTTCAGTTCCATATTGCTTGCCCCTTTCCGGTTATGTTCTGGGGCATTATATGCGGCAGGGCAAAAAAATAGCCCCTGCCCATAACAGGCAGGGGAAAAAATCATACCCTGAAGGCTGCGCGCAGAAGCCAGCGCAGGCCGCGCGGGCAGCGAACCACGACCACATGCATGACATACACCTCACTTTCCGTGTCTGTGTACGCCATACTATGCAGCGCGCTTACGGTGTGTTACGCATCATCGCGGGTCAGCACCACAACGCCGCAGCCGCTGCTGCACTGCAGGAAGGCGGTGTCAGCGGTAAATTCATTGCTGACGCCGAGGGGATACTCTGCGGTAAGAACGGCGTCCTCGAGCGGGTAGTACACGCCGCGCAGGCAGACGCCGGTGAGCGTTCCCTCCATTGGAAAGAGGGAGAGAAACTTCCAGTCGTTGTGTGCCAGCACCAGCGCACGGCTCGGGGTCAGAAAGCGCAGCTCGCTGCGCTCATCGGCCAGCAGAACGCTGACGCCGTTTTTGGCAAGATACAACCCGGTAGCCAGGTTAGCCAGAGTATGCTCAAGCCGGGCACCGCCCAAAGCACCCAGCAGCGTGATCTCGTCATAGCCCTGCTCCAGAAGCCAGCGCGCGGCATACTGGGTGTCGGTGTCGTCCTTCACATGGGGCAGAACGATGGTCTCCTGTGCAGTTTTGGGTTGCGGGGCGGAATCGAAATCACCCACGATCAGATCAGGCTGTAAACCGAGCCGCGCAGCATTGCGGTAGCCCGCATCGCAGGCAACGATAAAGTCCCCGGGCTGTACATAACGGCCGAGGGCAGCCGCTACCGGCACAGCGGACAGGATAACGGCGCGCTTGCTCATTTTTCCCACTCCTTCCGCGCATTGGCCTCCTCATACATGGCAAGGTAGCTGGCGTAGCGCGTTTTGCTGATGGTTCCGGCCTCCACGGCCTCGCGCACGGCGCAGCCGGTCTCGCTGCGGTGAGAGCAGCCGGTAAAACGGCACTGCCCGAAATACGGCGCAAACTCCGGGAAGGTATGCTGCAGATCTTCCTTGGGAATACGGCAGAGCTTTTGTGCTTCAAGGCTGGCAAAGCCGGGGGTGTCCGCCAGTCTGCCGCCGCAGATCTCAAAAATCTCGACCTCGCGGGTCGTATGGCGGCCGCGGCCCAGCTTTTGGCTGATCTGGCCGGTCTCCCGGTTCAGCGCAGGGGCCAGCGTGTTGAGCAGCGTTGACTTGCCGACGCCGGAATTGCCGCAGAAGGCGCAGAGGTGACCGCTGATATAGCGCTTGACCTCATCGAGGCCCTCGCCGGTCTCGTAGTTCAGCTGCACAAGCGGGATACCGCTGCCCGTGTAGGCGGTGCGCAGCATGTCGGCGGCGGCCAGATCTGCCTTAGTGACCACCAGCACCGGCTGCACATCCTTGTAGATGGCGGCTGCAGCCAGTTGATCCAGCACAAGGGTGCTGGGCACCGGCTGGGTCGTGCTGGTGACGATGAACAGAATATCCAGATTGGCGATCGGCGGACGAATGAAAACATTTTTGCGGGGCAGGATCTCATCAATCATGGTGCCGTCGGCAGAAAGGGTCACATTGTCCCCTGCCACAGGCGTGATACCGCGCTTGCGGAAGATGCCGCGGGCTTTACATTCCACGATTCCGTCCGGTGTTTTGACATAATAAAAGCCGCCGATGCCTTTGGTGATATAGGCCATGTTTTCCTCACTTATCAGCCGATGGGATTGCCCTGCGAATCACAGCGCTGGCCGTTCTCATTCCACATCGAGCCGTCAGTCAGCTGGTGGATCTGGTGGCTGCCGTCAGCACTCGGCCACCAGCTCTCCTGCACGGTGATGGAACCGTCCTCGTTTACAACGGGTCCGGAAGGTTCTGGCGTGGCGACAACTTCCGGCACACCCGTGGAAACTACCAGCGTGATGACAGAGGATTTGCGCACGGTGGTATTCGCCTCAGGCGACTGGCTCAGGACGGTGCCGGCGGGCTGATCGCTGGCCTGCTCAATCGTGCGGATGGACAGGGTCAGGCCCTTCACATCATTACGGGCGTCCTCAATGGTCTTGCCGGTCAGGCTGGGCACAGTCACATCGCGGGCAACCTCAGAACGGCTGACATACAGGATGACGGTGGTTTCGCCCTCGACCGTTTCACCGGCGGCGGGCTGAGAGTAGATGACTGCGCCGTTGGCAACGGAGTTGTCCACCATCGGCTTCTTGGTCACGCGCAGGCCCATATCCTTGAGGGTCTGCTCGGCGTCCTCGGCCACCATGTTCTTGGTTTCAGGGATCGTGACATACTGGGTGCCAAGGCTGACCGTCAGCACGATGCGCTGCTTTTCCTTGACGGTACGCCCTGCCTTGGGGGTCTGGCGGATGATCGTGCCGGCCGGCTCGCTGGAGTATTCCTCCGGAAATTCGGCGCGCAGCAGGTTGTTGTAGTCGGTGGCGAGAAACTCGTCCTTCGTCATGCCGACAAAGCTGATGACCTGCACATCGGCACGGTTGGAGAAGAGCAGGTTGCTGGAGTTGGTGAAGATCAGGTAGATGAGAATGGCAGCGCCGATAACGAACGCCACGGCCATGCCGAAGAAGATCGGCAGCAGAGAAAAGCCCCTGCCGGAATTTTTCTTCTTGCGCTTGGCCGATTTGCCGCGGCCCGGGTTGGCCGTGCCGACCCGGCGGGCATCGCTTGTGCGGATATTTGCGGATTTGGCGCTGGGCTTGGCACTGTTTACCACGCGGTTGATGCTCCTTTCCGGGTTGTCCTCGGCATTGCGGTATTCGTATTCAAAACGAATGGAGGGGTTGCGCTTGAACTCCTCGATGGCATCCAGCATTTCCTGAGCACTCTGATAGCGCTTGTCGGGGTCCTTTTCCATTGCCTTTTCGGCGATCTGGCGCAGACCGGCCGGGGTGTTGGGGGCAATCTCCGCCAAAGGCTTCGGCTTCTCGGAAATCTGCATGATGGCGATGGACACGGCGCCGTCACCGTCAAACGGCAGGCGGCCGGAGAGCATCTCATACAGCATAACACCGACAGAGTAGATGTCGGTGCGGGCATCGGTGCGTTCTCCCTTGGCCTGCTCCGGGCTGATATAGTGTACCGAGCCGATAGCCTTGTCGCTGACGGTCTGGCTCTGCGCGCGGGAGAAGCGCGCAATGCCGAAGTCCATCATCTTGATGGAGCCGTCCGCCAGCAGCATGATGTTCTGCGGCTTGACATCGCGGTGGATGATGCCCTTGGAGTGTGCATGCTGCAGGGCGCTCAGCACCTGTGTGGCAAAATGCACGGTTTCCTTCCAGGTCAGCGCACCGCCGCGCTGCTTGAGGTATTCCTTCAGGGTGATGCCGTCCACATATTCCATGACGATGTACTGCAACTTGTCGGTGACAGATACATCGTAGACCTTGACGATGTTGGGATGGCTGAGGATGGAGATGGCCTTCGATTCGTTTTTGAAGCGGCGGACCAGCTCCTCATTGTCGAGAAATTCTTCCTTCAGAACCTTGACGGCGATCTGGTTGCCTGTTTTCAGATCGGTGCCGCGGTAGACATTGGCCATGCCGCCAACGCCCACAAGCCCCTCAATCGAGTAGCGGCCGTCCAGTCGTTTGCCAATCAGATTATCCATTGTTGACCTCCGTAGTTTCCACGCCCATCAGCAGGACCGTAATGTTATCCTGTCCGCCCGCCTGCAGGGCGCGGTCTACCAGGATACTGGTTGCATCAAAGAAGGGTACCTCACGCAGTACCTGTGCAATATCATCGTCCGACACCATATTCGTCAGACCGTCTGTGCAGAGCAGTAAAATATCCCCTTCTTCAATCTCGCAACGGTTGTACTCCGGCACGATATTGGCCGAGACACCCAACGCCCGGGTGATTAGGTTCTTTTTGGGGTGCTGGGCCGCCTGCTCCCGAGTGATCTTGCCGCTGTCCACCAACTGCTGTACCATCGAGTGGTCGCGGGTGATCTGCCGCAGCGTACCTGCATGGAACAGATACGCGCGGGAATCCCCAGCGTGTACCAGATGGGCCATGCCGCGGCTGGCGTAGGCACAGACGCCCGTGGTGCCCATGCCCTGCATCTCCGGGTCGGAGGTGGATTTTTCATAGACGGCGCGGTTCGTGATGTCGAACCCGCGCATGATAAAGGTCTTTTCCATCCCGGGCTGCAGGGCCTTCATGTGGCGGGCAAAATACTGCTGCATGGTGTCGGTGGCAATGCGGGCGGCAATGCGCCCGCCGTTTACACCGCCCATGCCGTCGCAGACAATGCCCCAGGCGGTGCCGCCTGCCAGCTGCTGCGCACAGTAATTGTCCTGATTTTCCTGCCGGCAGCTGCCGATGTCAGTGATCGCGGCGATCTTCATTCAGGTCGAGTCCTTTCTGCTGCCAATGGCAGAGCTTATTTTCCCTGCGCATCCTCGCGGCGCAGCTGGCCGCAGGCGGCGCTGATGTCGGTGCCGAGACGGCGGCGCACGGTGGCGTTGACGCCGAGCGCCTCAAGCTCCTTCTGGAAGCGGTGTACATTGGCATCGTCTGTGGCGGAGTAGGGGCTGCCATCCACCGGATTGATGGGAATAAGATTGACATGCGCCCCCATGCCACGGATGAGGTCGGCCAGCTTTTGGGCCATCTCGCTGCTGTCATTGACGCCGCGTACCATGGAATATTCAAAGCTGATGCGGCGGCCTGTCTCCTTCTGGTAGCGGCGGCAGGCCGGGATCAGCTGCTCAAGCGGGTAGGCATCGTTGACCGGCATCATGCCCGAGCGCGTCCGGTTGTCCGGCGCGTGAAGGGATACCGACAGCGTAAGCTGCAGATGCCGTTTGGCCAGCTCGTCTATCTTGGGCACAAGGCCGCAGGTGGACAGGCTGATGTTGCGCATGCCGATGTTGACGCCCTCCGGGCAGGAGATGATCTCAAGAAAGTCCATCACATTGTCAAAATTGTGCAGCGGCTCGCCGATGCCCATTAAAACGATGTGGGAGACACGCTCCCCGGAGTCCTTCTGTGCAGTGTAAATTTCCGATGCAATCTCCCCTGCCGTCAGGTCGCGGACGCGGCCCGCCTGGGTCGAGGCGCAGAAGCGGCAGCCCATGGCGCAGCCGACCTGTGTGGATACACAGACAGTATTGCCGTATTTGTAGCGCATCAGAACGGTTTCGATGCAGTTTCCGTCGGCCAGTTCCAAAAGATATTTGACGGTGCCGTCCCGGGACTGCTGGCGGCGGCGGATCGACGGCGCCGCAATCGTACACTGCTCCGCCAAGGCGGCCAGCAGTGTCTTGGGCTGGTCGGTCATCTGGGCAAACTCCGTCACAAGCTTCTGATGCAGCCATTTGAAAATTTGCTTGGCGCGGAATTTCGGCTGGCCCAGATCAACGATGTAAGCAGTCAGCCGATCCAGCGTCATATCGGAAATACAGATCTTTTCACTCATGCGGGGTCACCTCCCTTTATAATAACGGATCATAGTTCAGTTTCGTTCCAGAATGGCGGCAAAAAAGCCGTCCGTTCCGGTTTTATGCGGCAGAAATACCGTGCCCAGCGGTGTAATATCTGCCCCGGGCAGTGCGCTCTCGGGCTGCACAAGATGGAAATCAGGATTGGCAGAAAGGAATTTTTCCACCTGATTTTGGTTTTCCTGAACATTTACTGTACAGGTAGAATACACCAAACGGCCGTTTTCGGCAAGGGAATCCGCCCCGTTTTGCAGGATTTTTTGCTGTGTGTCGAGCAGATTCTCTATCCCGTCCAAATCCTTGTAACGAATGTCGGGCTTTTTGGCGATAACGCCCAAGCCGGAACAGGGCACATCGCAGAGCACACGGTCGAATTTCGGCCAAGTGTTATTGTGGACGGCGGCATTGTTCTCGACAGCCACGGCACAGGTGATGCCGCAGCGGTCAAAGGCCTTTTGCAGCAGCGGCACCCGGCTGGGGGCAAATTCACCGCTGACAAGGCGGCCGTTGTCCTGCATACATTCAGCCAGCGTCAGGCTTTTGCCGCCCGGCGCAGCGCAGAGGTCAAGCACCTGCTGCCCCGGGCGTGCATCCACACAAAGGGCGGCAAACTGACTGGCCAGCCCCTGCACATGGAAAAGCCCTTTTTGGAAGGCGGCGCTTGCGGCGGGCGAGCCGGCAAAATCAACGATCAGCGCACCGGGCCAGGGGCCGTTGGAAACGGTGTGTCCCTCGGCCTGCAGCAGTGCTGTCAGGCTGGCGTCATCGGTGCGCAGCGTATTCACACGGATCGTAGTTTTGGGCTTGCGGTAAAAGGCGGCTGCCAGCGGAAAGGCCTCTGCCCCGAACTGCGCATAGAGCAGCTCCGCAACCGGGCGGGAGAGGCAGTAGTAGACCGAAAGCCGCTCCAGCGGGTCGGGAAAATCGCTCTCCGAAACAGCAGCCCCGGCAGCGCGGCGCAGCACAGCGTTGACCATGCCGGCAGCACTGGATTTGCCCAGCGCCCGGGTCAGCTTGACCGATTCATTGACGGCGGCGGGCAGCGGCACATTCATATACCGCGCCTGTGCCAAGCCTGCACGCAGTACGGCACGCACAGGCGCATCCAGCTTGGCGATGGGCTTTTTTGTGAATTGGTTTAAGATATAGTCCAGCAGAGGTAGGCGCTCAAGCGTTGTATAGAAGATGCGCGCAGCGAAGGCGGCGTCGCGGCCTTCCAAGGGCGGGGCGCATTTCTTCAGCTCGGCATCCAGCACCAGATTGGCGTAGCCTGCCTGCTCCTGATGGATAAGGGCCTTTACGGCCAGACGGCGCGGCGTCACAGGCTGTCCCCCGCCTTCAGGCGGCGGCCGGCAGCCCATGCAGTGCCCGCCATTGGCTTGCCGCCCTCGGGCGTGACGGTCAGCAGTGCGACCGCGCCGTTTGCGGCAGCAATGGTCAGCGGCTTGAGCGCAAGCACTGTGCCGGGGGCTGCCCCAAGCGGATTCTCCGCCAAGCGGCTTTCCAGCACCTTGATGCGCTTGCCGTCCTGTGCAAACCAAGCCACCGGCCACGGGTTCATACCGCGCACCCAGTTGTGGATGTGGGCGGCGTCCTGCGTAAAGTCGAACTGTGCCATATCCTTGGTCAGCGGCGGGGCCATGGTGGCCTGGGTGTCATCCTGCTTCTGCGGGGTCAACTCCCCTGCCTCGATTTTTTCAAGCGCAGTGACCAGCGTTTTTGCGCCGACAGCGCTGACACGGTCGAACAGCTCGCCGCTCGTCTCCTCGGGGTCAATGGCGATCGGCTCCACCAGCAAAATGTCACCGGTGTCCAGCCCTTCGTCCAGCTGCATAATAGTGACCCCGGTCCCGGCATCACCGTTCAGAACGGACCACTGGATGGGGGCGGAGCCGCGGTATTTCGGCAACAGCGAGACATGCAAATTGATGCAGCCGTACTTGGCTGTATGCAAAAGCTGCGGCGCCCACGGGCAAAGCACGGCGGCGGCCAAGAACACGGACTACACCGTCGACTACACCGACGGCCTGCTGACCATCACGCTCAAGGGCAGCCTCTCGGCCGCTGAGAGCATCGACATCATCATCACCCGCACGCTGGAGGGCTGCGTCAAGATCGTGCCCCTGCTGGAAGGCGGCGGGATCCCCGACGCTGCCATGCTGGCGAAGGTGCTGGACGTGGTCAACGCCAAGGACATCCGGCCGCTCACTGACAAGGTGAGCGCCGTGCCCCCGGAGGTCGAGACCTACGACATCGAGATCGTGTACTACACCACGCCGGAGAGCGAGGCCGAGGTGATCGCCAACGTCGAAGGCACCGGCGGCGCGATCGACCGCTACAACGAGTGGCAAGTCGCAGCCCTCGGCCGGGACATCAACCCCGACCAGCTCCGCAAGCGGATCCTCTCGCCTTCATGGGGCGAGAACCTGACCGGCGCCTTCCGCGTGGACGTCGTCAAGCCGACCTACAAGGCCCTCGACGACACGCAAGTCGCCAAATTCAGCGGCCACCTGACTGTCAGCCACAAGGTCGAGAGCGAGGTGGTGTAAATGCGGCTCAATGAGACCGAGATGGTCAAACTGCTGCCTGCGTGGATGCAGGAGGACGGCAGCGACAAGGGCATCGCCACCGGCTGCGACATTATCAGCCGCGACGCCTATGCACGCCTGAAGCTCCTGAGCAGGTGGGACAAGATCGACCAGCTCAGCGACGCAGAGCTCGACGAAATGGCGTGGGAGCTGAACATCCAGTGGTATGACAGCACCGCGCCCATCGCAGCCAAGCGGGCCGTCATCCGCAACAGCGACCGCGTCTACGCGAAACTCGGCACCCCATACGCCGTGGAGCAGATTGTGACCGACTACTTCGGCACCGGCGAGGTCAGGGAGTGGTATCAGTACGGCGGGCAGCCGCATCACTTCAAGGTGCTGAGCGACAACCCGAGCCTCGTCAACAGCAACCTCGACCTGTTCCTGAAACTGCTGCGGACGGTCAAGCGCCGCAGCTCGTGGCTCGACGCGATCCTGATCTGCCTGACCGGCGAAATGTTCCTCTATTCCGGCATGGCCGTCAGGGATCACACCCAAGAGGTACTTTATCTAGAGTTTTCTTAGAAGCATTGGCATAGAATC
>OGZA01001306.1_pt1 | contig 17051 bp, 17 predicted proteins | sample 1576591 | NCBI WGS metagenome assembly OGZA01 (sample SAMEA3541565, study PRJEB24748) | human gut metagenome | biome: human gut; feature: human-associated habitat; material: faeces | place: China | collected 2012
TCCTCGCTGCGCTCAGCCACCTCTCCCAAGGGGAGAGGCAAGAGATGCGGCTCAATTATTCCACTGTTCAGGGCTGCCAGAATTCGTTCAGGCTCCGGCGCACCTTGCCGGTATAGCCCGTTACCGGGTGGGCTTCCAGCATGGAGCGCAGCACCGCTTCTTCGGTGGCCTCCGCCACGGCGCGGAAGGCGTCGTCTATGTGGGACTCGTGGATGCAGCGGAAGTTCAGGCAATCGCCCTGCGCGGGAATGCGGTTGGCGGTGGAAAAGCCTACCATGACTTCGCCGCTGCCGTGGCCGATATAGCTGCCCAGCCGGGCAAGCCCCACGCTGCACCGGCGGATGATCCGTCCCAGCTGGCGGGAGGTGACGGGCAGGTCGGTGCCGACGATCATGATGCAGCTGCCCTCGTCCGGAGTGTCCTCCCGGATGCGCCGCTCGATCTCCTTGCCGATGTTTTCCCCGCCGACGGTCAAATCCCGCAGACACCCGTGGTTCGTCAGAACCAGCACGCCCACGGTGAAGGTCTCACCGCCGATCTCCACAAGCCGGGAGGAGGAACCGATGCCGCCCTTCAGGTCGTGGCAGGTCATGCCCTTGCCCGCGCCTACGTCGCCCTGCGCAAAGTCCGCCGACGCGGCGGCAATGGCGGCGAAGACCTCCGCCTGCCCCACCGCCCGGTGACGGATGTCGTTCAGGGACGCGTCGTTGCACTCGCACACCACGGGGTTCACGGAAAGAACCGGATATCCCCGGCGCTCCCCCTGACGGCACATATATTCCACCATGGCATCGTGAACCAGCCCCACGTTCAGGGTGTTCGTCAGGGCGATGGGGGTCTCCAGCGTCCCCAGCTCCCCGATCTGCATCAGCCCGGTGGTTTTCCCGAAGCCGTTGAGAACGTGGTAAGCCGCGGGCATTTTATTGCGGAAAATGTCGTCCTCGCAGGGCAGGATCACCGTCACGCCGGTTTTGTGCCGTTCATCGTCCACGGTGCAGTGGCCGACGCGGACGCCTGACACGTCCGCGATGGAGTTCCGCGGCCCGTGGGGCATACGGCCGATGTTCAAATCCATAAAAATTCCTCCCGAGTGTTTTTTTGACATTATACCGTTTCGAACGGAAGAATGCAACGGTTTTGCCATAAAGAGGGAGGTTTCCCGTGAAGCGGCAAAAAATCCCGTGTTCATGCTGTTGCGGAGGGTTGACCCCTATGTTACAATTAAAATTGGAAACCAAAAGGAAGGCGGCACCGGATGGTGCGGAAGTGTGAACCCAAATGAAAAGATGCCCCTGCTGCGGCGCGCCCTATGACGGCAAGCGTTGCCGGGAATGTTACTACGAGCCGTTTACCGAGGAGATTGCCCACGGGATGCATACCCACGAGGGGGAGCCGTTGATCATTGAGCAGCCCGAGGACAGACCCGTCCGCCGGAGCGTCCCCACCCGGCAAAAAGAATGCAGGCAGTATTCCGGCCGGCGGAAAAAGACCAGCCCCAAGTGGCTCTGGCCGATTCTGATCGTAACCGCGTTCATGGTGGCGCAGTACGTGCTGACGGAGTTCATTACCGAAAAAGTGAGCAGCATGTCCTCCCTGTGGAGCGACGACGGGGACACCTGGGAGACGGAAGCGGTGATTCGCCCGGAGGATTTCCACCATCAGACCGTCCTGTACGACAAGGACGGCATCCTGGCCGTGGCCGACTGGAAGGACGGAGACACATACACGGACGAGATTCCCGTCTACGTTCGCAACGGTTCGGACAAGGACGTTATGCTCATGAGCAGCATGGACTGCGTCAACGGCTACATGACGGAGGATCGTCTCTTTTTCGTCCTGCTGGAAGCGGGGCGGGAGGAAATGACCTCGATCTGGGTCAACGATACCGACCTTGAAAGCGGAAATATTGAAACGATCGGCGAACTCTCGTTCTGCTTGGAAGTGACGGATGCCAGCGACTACAATCCGCTGGATTCTACGCCCCCCATTACCCTGCGCGCAGACAAGAACAATGTCCGGTCGGTGGAGAGCGGCGGCACGACGGTTCTGGAGGAGGCGGGCATCACCCTTACCTACACGGGCAGCGAGGGTGAGCTTTGCGAGGACGGCGCCTTCCGGTTCCGGGTAGAGAATCATTCCGAGCGGAATATCTGGCTCTACACGATGGAAACCTATGTGAACGGCGAATCCGCTGATCTGTTCCTGTTCGACGAGCTTGCGCCGGACGCCTGGGGCAAGTGCGAAATGTGGCTGTATGACGCGGGCGTGGAGCGGGTTCGGGACATCACCTCCCTGGAGCTGGTGCTGGGCGTCCTGGATCATGACACCGATGAGCTTTTGCTGGAAAGCAAGCGGGTCAGCATTCCCGTTACAAAATAGTGTTTTCTTCCCCCGGCTGCTGATGCAGCCGGGGGAGCATTCGCTTCCAAAAAATCCACGAAAAAAGCAACGAGCCATTGAAAGAACGGCGGAAATTTGATACTATATAGAAAACATGGGGCGGCCACGCGCCCGCCCCGAAAAACGATCAGGTGAAACCATGAACACCAAACAGGATTACATTGCCGTCTTTGACTCCGGCGTGGGCGGCATCAGCGTGCTGCGGCACCTGCGGCGCCTCATGCCCGGGGAGCGGTACCTCTATTTCGGCGACTCCGCCAACGCCCCCTACGGCACCAAAACCAAGGATGAGGTGGAAGCGCTCACCTTCGCCGCGGCGCGGCGATTGATGGCCCGGGGGGTCAAGGCGCTGGTGGTGGCCTGCAACACCGCGACCTCCGCCGCCATTCACGACCTGCGGGAGACCTACCCGGACACCATCGTCATCGGCATCGAGCCTGCCCTCAAGCTGGCCTACGACCGGTATCACGGCGGCGGCATCGGCGTGATGGCCACGCCCATGACCCTGCGGGAGGAAAAATTTGAAGCGCTGATGCACCGCTACGACCAAAGCTGCCGGGTCTACAAAATCCCTGCGCCGGGGCTGGTGGAGCTGGTGGAGCGGGGGCAGGCGGATTCCCCGGAAGCCGAATCCCTTCTGCGGGAGCTGTTCGCCCCCTATCAGGGAAAGCTGGACGAGGTGGTGCTGGGGTGTACCCATTATCCCTTCGCGGCGAAGGCCATTTCCCGGGTGCTGGGAAGCGGCGTCGCCCTGTTGGACGGGGGTGACGGCACCGCCCGGGAGACCCGCCGCCGTCTGGCGGAAGCGGGGCTTCTGGAAAACGGAACAGGCGAGGTCATCCTCACCAACAGTCTCCCGGACGAGTCAATTCTCGAATTGTCCCGGAAGCTGTTGGAGGAGTAACAGATATGGAGGAAAAGATTATGGACGACAACATTCTGGTCATCGGCATTGCCGGGGGCACGGGCAGCGGCAAAACCACCCTGATGAACAATCTGATCTCCCGCTTTGAGGGCATGGTCACGGTCATCAGCCACGACAACTACTATAAGCGCCACGACGACATGACCTACGAGGAGCGCAGCCAGCTCAATTACGACGAGCCTGCCGCCTTCGACACCAGCCTGATGGTCTACCATCTGGAAGAGCTGCGCCGGGGGCACGCCATCGAATGCCCGGTGTACGACTTCACCATCCATAACCGGTCGGAGCAGACCATTCACATCGTGCCGAAAAAGGTCATCATCGTGGAGGGCATTCTGATCTTCGAGAACGAGGAGCTGCGCAACCTCATGGACATCCGGATTTTCGTGGACACCGACGCGGACATCCGCCTGTGCCGCCGCATCAAGCGGGACGTGAACAAGCGGGGAAGAACTTTGGAAAGCGTACTGAAGCAGTATCAGGACACGGTCAAGCCCATGCACGAGCGGTACGTGGAGCCGAGCAAGAAGTACGCCAACATCGTCGTCCCCGAGGGCGGAAAAAATCTGGTGGCGCTGGACATGATCGTCGGTCGCATCCAGCGGCATCTGGAGGAAACATGAATTACGAGAGTCTGATTTTTGATATCGACGGCACCCTCTGGGATTCCCGGGCGCTGGTGGCGGAGGGGTATAACATCCAGCTGAAAAAGGAGGGGCTTTCCCGGTACTGCATCACGGCGGAAACCCTGAAACCCCTGTTCGGCCGGGTGATGACGGAAATCGCCGACGTTCTGTTTGCCGACTTTCCGGAAAAAGAGCGCTACGCCCTGATGGCGCGGTGCATGGAGACGGAAAACCGCCACCTCCATGAAAACCCCTGCCGTATCGGCTACCCCGGCGTCCGGGAGACGATGGAAGAGTTGGCGAAGACGCACCGCCTGTTCATCGTCAGCAACAGTCAGCAGGGCTATCCGGAGCTGTGCATTTCCAAGCTGGGGCTGACCGGCTGCATCACCGGCCATCTGTGCTTCGGCGACACCGGCACCAGCAAGGGGAAAACCATCCGCGCCCTGATGGAGAAATACCATATCACCTCCTGCGCCTACATCGGCGACACCCAGGGGGATTACGAGGCCACGGTGGAAGCGGGCGTCCCCTTCCTCTGGGCAAGCTACGGCTTCGGCACCCCGGCGGGGTACGCCGGGAAAATCGACAGCTTTACGGATTTGCTGAAGTTATAAACATTATGGAGGTTCCATGAGTATCCCAATCGACACTTACTGCCTGCAATGCCTTCTGCGGCGGAACATCGCCCTTGCCCAGACTCTGGGGACGGAGGAGCAGGCAATGGCCTTTGCCAAAGAGATCATGAAGCTGTGCATCGCCGCGCCGGAGGGGGTGTCCTCCCCGTGGTTCGGGCCGCAGATCGCCGACCTGCTTCACGATATGTACGGCCTTGACTACGACCGTTTCCGTCAGGAAAAGCTGGATTCCAACCGCTTCGTGCTGGAGCGGCTTCCCGCAATCCGGGAGAAAGTCGCTGGCGCGAAAGACCCGGTTTTCGCGGGGCTGCAATTCGCCATTCTGGGAAATTACCTGGATTTTTCCGCCTTACAGGGGCAGGTCAGCTTTGAAAAGCTGGAGGAAATGCTGGATAAGGCGCTGGAAATGGAGCTGGACGAGCAGGTGTACGCTTACTTTTGCCGGGATTTGTGCCGGGGCGGGAAGCTGGTGTATCTGACGGACAACGCCGGAGAGATCGGCTTTGACCGGGTGCTGGCCGAGGCCATCGCGGCGGCGTATCCGGAGATTTCCGTCACCTTCTGCGTCCGGGGCGCCATCGCCCAGAACGACGCGACCCGGGAGGACGCCGCCGCCGTGGGAATTCCCTTCCCGGTGATCGACAACGGCAACCGGGTGGCGGGCACCCAGCTGGACATGCTAAGCCCGGAAGCCGCCGCTGCGCTGTCGGGCGCGGACGTGATTCTCGCCAAGGGCATGGCCAACGCGGAGACAATGCTGGGCTGCGGGTACAACGTATACTATGCGTTTCTGGTAAAATGCCAGCGGTTCGTCACCCGCTTCGGCAAGCCCATGTTCACCCCCATGCTGGTGAAGGAACGGGAGTAAAAAATTCCTCTGCTGCGGTGGCAACAGAGGAATTTTTGCAATCAGGAATGGCGCTGGGTGGGCTGGAGGTAGCATTCTGTGCTCCAGCTGAAACAGCTATCGTACTCGACGGTCAGATAGACGGTCTTCTTGCCGTCCTTCAACTGGACGAAGCACACGCCGTTTTCGTCAAAGAGATCGGTGATTTCCATGCTCTGATCTTTGTAGTAGACCCACACCGTTCCGTCCTCCCGGTAGGTCACATCGATTCTGTTCTGAAGGTCTTCCAGAAGCTCTTCCTCCGTCAGAGGGCGCTCCCGGCCAAAGGCGTCGATGGCTACACCGCCGCCCCCTTCGCTGTGTACCCCGTCGGCAGCTTCGTAGGTCAGCTCGTAGCTGCCGTCCTGAATTTCCAGAACGGCGTCGGTCTGGTCGCCGTAGCGCCAGAGCTGGATGGTTCGCTGAATGCCCCCCACGTCTTCCGCATAGCAGACGCCCGCCATGGCAAATACCGCAATCACCGCGGCGCACAGCAGCACCGCTTTCCGCAGGGAAAAATGCTTTTTCGTTTCCATACGTTTTACCTCCGTCAAAATGTCCTCGGAGGCATGAAGCACGCCGAAGGCACGCCGGTATTTTTCCTTATTCGTCATCGTTCCACGCCTCCATCAGTTTGGTTTTCAGGAGCTGCCGTCCCCGGTTCAGCTGGCTTTTGACGGTGCCTTCCCGCGAGTGGAGAATCTCCGCGATCCGGGCGACGCTGTAGTCCTCGTAGTAAAACAGGTGGATCACCGTCCGGTACTTGGCGGGCAGGGACATGACCGCCTCAAAGAGGGACTTATCCTCCGGCGCTTCAAAGACCAGCGTTTCCATATAGTCCTCCCATGAGACCCGGTGCTTTTCCCAGAAGGAACGCTTCTGATCTCTGGCCCGGTTGATGGCGACCCGCAAAAGCCATGCGCGGATGTGATCCTCGTCGGTAAATTCCTTGTCATAGGAACAGTACCGCAGATATGTATCCTGCACCGCGTCGTCGGCGTCCGCCTGATTCCCTGTGACGCTGAACGCCGCAGAGAAAACACGGTCGCCGTATAAGCGAAAGGCATCCTCAGCTGACAGTTTCATAGACAACCCCTTGTTCGTTAGAAGTACTTCTGCCAATAGAACGTATGAGAAGCGGAAAAGGTTGCGTATTCTGGAAAATTATTTTTGAGTATTGTATCATCCGAAGCGCTTTCCTTCAAGGGCGTTTTCCACCGCTGATTGGGCAAAATGTTGAAAAAAAGTCCCGGAATTTGTGAAAACCCTCTTGCCAAACAGGAAAAACAGTGATATAATCCTAACGTAAACAGGTAGAAGGTAGGAAAGAGAGGCGCGAGCGCCTCTCTTTCTTGCTGATTAAGGTCGTGTCTGAGAGAGGTGAAAGCCACCTTTCGGACAGACTCAGGGAAAGGGTGTATCCATGAAAGTTACCGAACAAGTGGCGGCCTTCGCCGAGCCCATCGTAAAAGAACACGGCTGCGCGCTTTGGGACGTGGAATACGTCCGGGAGGGCAGCGAATATTTCCTGCGGCTGTATATTGACAAGGACGGCGGCGTGGACATCAACGACTGCGAGGCCATCTCCCGCGCCGTTGACCCCATTCTGGACGAAAAGGACCCGATCCCCGGCTCCTACCATTTTGAGGTTTGCTCCGCCGGACTGGAACGGGTGCTGAAGCGCCCTTCTGATTTCCAGAAATATCTGGGCAGCCCCATCACCGTCAAGCTCTACCGCCCCAGAAACGGCATGAAGGAAATTCCCTGCGTCCTGCGCGCTTACGAGGACGGCAGGCTGACCGTGGAAGCGGGAAAGGAAACCGTAACGTTTGAAAAATCCGAGGTCGCGCTGGTGCGGCTTCGCGTGGAATTCTGATAGGAGGACAGAATAAAATGGCAAGAAAGACAGCCAAAAAGCAGGCGGAAGCCCCCAAGGTGGACATCGGCGCGGAGATTTTCGCGTCCCTGCGGGAACTGGAAAAGCTCAAGGGCATCCCTGTGGACTATATGGTGGAGCGTCTGAAACAGGCGCTGACCAACGCCTACCGCAAAGACCGGGAGGATCGCCGGGACGTCCCGGCGGACAATGTGGTGGTCGATCTGAGCGAGCATGGACTTTCCATGCACATCGTCAAGACCGCCGTGGAGGAAGTGGAGGATACCGCGCTGGAGATCCCCATCGACGCCGCCCGGAACTATAACCCCGACGTTCAGGTGGGCGACCCGGTGAACATCCCCGTGGACATCCAGAAATTCGGCCGCATCGCCGCCCAGACCGCCAAGCAGGTGGTCATTCAGGGCATCCGGGAAGCCGAGCGGGGCGTGGCTTACGAAAGCTATTCCAACAAGGCACAGGAGCTGATGACCGGCACCGTGCTGCGCATCGACCCCGCCACCGGCGATATGTTCCTGCGCATCGGTCAGGGTAATGATACCTCCGACGCCGTGCTTCAGGCCGGCGAGCAGATCCCTGGCGAAACCCACCACGAGGGCGACATGATCCGGGTGTACGTGCTGGAAGTCCACAAAATGGGCCGCGGCCCGCTGATCCACGTCTCCCGCACCCATCCCAATCTGGTGCGCCGCCTGTTCGAGCTGGAGACCCCGGAGATCGCCGACGGTCAGGTGGAGATCCGCAACATCGCCCGGGAAGCCGGTTCCCGTTCCAAGATGGCAGTTCGCGCCGCCATGGAGGGCATCGACCCCGTGGGCGCCTGCGTCGGCCCTCACGGCGGACGTGTGGGTGCCGTCGTGAAGGAGCTGGGCGGCGAGAAGATCGACATCGTGGTGTGGAGCGAAGACCCCTGCCAGTATGTCCGGGCTGCCCTCAGCCCTGCGGATGTCATTGACGTCAGCCTGATCCCCGGCCAGAAAGCCTGCCGGGTGATCGTCCCCGACGACCAGCTGTCTCTGGCCATCGGCAAGGAGGGGCAGAACGCCCGCCTGGCCGCCCGCCTGACCGGCTACAAGATCGACATCAAGCCCGCCTCTCAGGCAGAACCTGCCGAGGAGACGGAGGAAGCATAAAAATTCAGGGCGATAAGGAGGCAGTTCGATGCAGAAGAAAATTCCCCAGCGGCAGTGTATGGGCTGCCGGGAACGGAAGGCCAAGCGGGAGCTGATCCGGGTCGTCCGCAGCCCCGAGGGCGAGGTCAGTCTGGACTTCGGCGGCAAGAAAAACGGCCGGGGCGCGTACATCTGTCCCAATCCCGAGTGCCTGAAAAAGGCCATCCGCTCCAAAGCGCTGGATCGCAGTCTGGAAGTGACCATCCCGGAGGAGGTCTACCAGCGGCTGGAAAAGGAGATGGAGAATGGATAAGGCGCTGCAATATCTGTCCATAGCCCGCAAGGGCGGCATGGCGGAGCTGGGCGAGGAGCCGGTAGGCGCGATCGCCCGGGCGGGAAAGGCGTACCTGATTCTGGTAGCTGCCGACGCTTCCGACCATACATGGCGTCGGGCGAAATCCTTCGCCGCCGGAACCGACCAGCAGTGCGTCCGCCTGAAATCCACCAAAGAGGAAATGGGCTTTGCCATCGGCCGGACCAGCCTTGCCATCGCCGCCGTGACGGATGTCCGGCTGGCGCTGACCCTGCTGACGGCGCTTGGCGAACCGGAGAAAAACCGGGAAGCTCTGGAAGTGCTTTCCGCCAAGGCTGAAAAGGTAAAGAAGCATCAGGCCGAAGCGAAAGCCCATGTAAAAAATGTGCGAAAAGGGAAAAAGAAGCAGTAGTTTTGAGTAGTAAGCAGAGCGCAGAAGCGCATATCCCCTGCGTTCCGCTTTCCGCTTGTCATATTTTGGAGGTGCGTTTTATCGTATGAGTTTAGTGAAGTATCGTTTGAAGGAGGTCGCGACGGATTTCGGCGTTGCGCCGAAGGTGATCGCGGACATCATCTCCAAGTATTTTCAGAAGCCCAAGTCCAATACCCAGGTGCTCACCGATGAGGAACTGAATCTGGTGTTTGACAGCATGACCCAGACCCACCAGATCGCGTCGCTGGAGCAGGTGTTTGCCGTGAAGCCCGCGCCCAAGGCGGAGCCGCCCAAGCCCGAAGCCCCCAAGGCCGAGGCTCCCAAGCAGGAAGCCCAGCAGGCCGCGAAGCCCCAGCAGGCGAAGCCCCAGTCCCAGCCCCAGAATCAGAACCGTCCCCAGCAGCCCGCCGCGCCCAGCGCGCAGCCTGCCAAGGCAGACAAGCCCAAGGAGCCTGAACGGAAGCGGGAGCGCCGGGTGGTGGACACCTCCGCCGTGCAGGTCAACGCCGGACGCTTTGCCGACGTGGACAATCTGGTCTCCGAGAAGGTGCAGAATTATCAGGGCGGCAAGCAGCGCATCGGCGGCAAGAAGGGTCAGCAGGGCAATAAGCAGCAGTCCGGCAAGTTCCGCGGCAGCAAGTCCCGGAACGAGGAGCAGGAGAAAATGCGCCGCCTGCAGATGGAGGTCGCCCGGAAGGCACCTCTGACGGTGAAGATCCCCGAGGAGATCACCGTGGGCGAGCTGGCTTCCCGGATGAAGAAGACCGCCGGAGAGGTCATCAAGTGCCTGATGAAGAACGGCGTCATGGCCGCCATCAACCAGACCATCGATTTTGACACCGCCGAGTTCGTGGCCACCGAGATGGGCTGCAAGGTGGAGAAGGAAGTCACCGTCACCATCGAGGAGCAGATCATCGACGACCATGTGGATACCGCCGAAGAGCTGGAGACCCGCGCCCCCGTCGTAGTGGTCATGGGTCACGTTGACCACGGCAAGACCTCCCTGCTGGACGCCATCCGCAAGACCTCCGTCACTGCGGAAGAAGCCGGCGGCATCACCCAGCACATCGGCGCTTACACTGTGGACGTGAACGGGAACATGGTCACGTTTTTGGATACCCCCGGCCACGCGGCCTTTACCTCCATGCGTGCCCGCGGCGCGAAGTCCACGGACATCGCCATTCTGGTGGTTGCCGCCGACGACGGCATCATGCCCCAGACCATCGAGTCCATCAACCACGCCAAGGCTGCGGACGTTCCCATTATCGTCGCCATCAACAAGATGGATAAGCCCACCGCCAACCCCGACAAGATCAAGGAGCAGCTGACCAAGTACGACCTGATCCCCGAGGAGTGGGGCGGCGAGACCGTGATCTGCCCCATCTCCGCCAAGACCGGTCAGGGTCTGGACAATCTGCTGGAAATGGTCATCCTCACCGCCGAGGTGCTGGAGCTGAAGGCCAACCCCAACCGCCGCGCCAAGGGCGTGGTGATCGAAGCGCGGCTGGATAAGGCCCGGGGTCCCGTGGCGACGCTGCTGGTGCAGAACGGCACGCTGAAGCAGGGCGATATCGTCATCGCCGGTACCGCCGTCGGCCGTGTCCGTGTTATGACCAACGACAAAGGACGCACCGTCAAGACCGCCGGTCCCTCCGTGCCTGTGGAGATCACCGGCCTTGCCGACGTGCCCACGCCGGGCGACGAGTTCAACGCCGTCACCGACGAGCGTATGGCCCGTGAGCTGGTGGAGCAGCGCCGTCAGGCGCAGAAGGACGCCCTGGCCAAGATGAACCAGAAGGTCACCCTGGACAATCTGTTCGCCAAGATGCAGGAGGGCGAAATGAAGGAGCTGCCGCTGATCGTCAAGGCCGACGTGCAGGGCTCCGCCGAAGCGCTGAAATCCTCTCTGGAAAAGATTTCCAACGAGGAAGTCCGTGTCCGGGTCATCCACGCGGGTGTCGGCGCTATCAACGAAAGCGACATTCTGCTTGCCTCCACCGCAGGCGCCATTGTGGTGGGCTTCAATGTCCGTCCCGACGCCGCCGCTGCTGCCAGCGCCCACCGCGCCAATGTGGATATGCGGTTCTACCGCGTGATCTACGACGCCATCGACGAGATCGAGGCCGCCATGAAGGGTATGCTCGCGCCCAAGTTCGAGGAAGTTGTCATCGGCCACGCGGAGGTGCGCATGACCTACAAGGTCAGCGCCATCGGCACCATTGCCGGCTGTATGGTCAAGGACGGCAAGGTCACCCGGGATTCCCAGGTGCGCGTTCTGCGGGACAACATCGTCATCCACGAAGGCGAGATCGGCTCCCTGCAGCGCTTCAAGGACGCGGTCAAGGAAGTCACCGCCGGTTACGAGTGCGGCATGAGCGTCGTGAAGTACAACGACATCAAGGAAGGCGACATCTTCGAGTGCTTTGTCATGCAGGAAGTGAAACGCTAAGTTATTCGCCGCACCGCACATAACGCGGCGCGGCGAAAACTGTTATTGCACAGAGGGGAAACCCCCGATGTGCTGCTGAAAGGAGTACCCAATGTCATCCAACCGAATCAATCGGATCAATGAGGAGATCCAGAAGGAGCTGTCCGCCCTGCTTCGTACCGTGAAGGACCCCAGAGTGCAGGACACGATGATCTCCATTACCCGGGTGGAAACCACCCCGGATCTGCGCTATACCAAGGTATATGTCAGCTTTTTGCAGGAGGAGCGGGTGAAGGACGCCATGGCGGGGCTGAAATCCGCCGCCGGATACCTGCGCCGTCAGCTGGGACACAACCTCCAGCTGCGCTACAGCCCGGAGATCGTCTGGTCTGAGGACGATTCCATCACCTACGGCGCGAGAATGCTGAAGCTGATCAACTCCCTGGAGGTCAAACACGATGAAGATTCTGACGAGAGCTGATGCGGCGCGTTTTCTTCTGGAACACGACCATTTTGCCATTCTGTCCCACCGCCGCCCGGACGGGGATACCGTCGGTACCTCCGCCGCGCTGTGCCGGGGGCTGCGGCAGCTGGGCAAGACCGCCCATGTGCTTGTCAACAAAGAAGTGACGCCCCGGTTTGCGTGGCTCCATGAGGGGCTGACCAAGCCATGGGTGGAGGAAGGCGACACCATCGTCTCGGTGGACGTGGCGTCTCCCGAGATGCTGCCTGCGGATTTCCGGCCGCTGCTGGGGAAGATTGCCCTGCGCATCGACCATCACAGCTCCGCGACCTCTTTCACGGAGCAGGAGCTGGTGGACGGGGACAGCGCCTCCTGCGCCGAGGTGGTGTGGGACGTGCTGGAGCTGATGGGCGTCAAGGCCGACCGGGCGCTGGCGGAGGCGGTGTATGTGGGCGTTTCCACCGACACCGGCTGCTTCCGCTTTTCCAATACCACGGCGCATACCTTTTCCGTGGCGGCGCTGTGTACCCGGGCAGGGGCGCGAATTTATGAGCTGAATCAGGAGCTGTTTGAGACGAACACCCTGGAACGGCTGAAAATGCAGGCGTGGATCGTGGAGCATCTGGAGCTGCTGCGTGGCGGCGAAATGGCCATCTGCGCTATCCCCCGTGCCGTGGAGGAGGAGATCGGCGTCAACGAGGACGATATGGACAACATCTCCAATTTCCCCCGCACGGTGGCGGGCGTGCGCATGGCGGCGACACTCCGGGAGACGGTGGACGGGGAGACGAAGCTGTCCGTCCGGGCAGTCCCCGGCTGCGACGCCACGGCGGTCACCGTCCGTTTCGGCGGCGGCGGCCACAAGGGCGCGGCGGGCGCGTCCATGAAGCTGCCCCTCGATGAGGCCGTCAAGGCTGTGGAAGCGGTCATGTCAGAAGTGAACTGAAATGAACGGAATTGTGATTATCGACAAGCCCGCCGGGTGGACGAGTCAGGACGTGACGGCGCGGCTGCGGCGGGTCTTCGGCACCCGGCGCATCGGCCACGGCGGTACGCTGGACCCCATGGCTACCGGTGTGCTGCCCGTGTTTGTGGGGCGCGCCACCCGGGGCGTAGAGTTTTTTGAACACGCCGAGAAGACCTACGAAACGGAGCTGCTTCTGGGCGTCGCCACCGACACCGAGGACACCACCGGCACGGTGCTTACCCGCCGGGAGGTCAGCGTGACACAGGAGCAGCTGGATGGGACGCTGGAGCGCTTCCGGGGGGAGATCATGCAGATCCCGCCCATGTATTCCGCGCTGAAGGTCAACGGCCAGAAGCTGTGTGACCTCGCCCGGAAGGGCAGGCAGGTGGAGCGTCAGCCCCGCCCCGTCACCATCCACGAGCTGACGCTGCTGTCCCGGGAGGGGGATACCCTCCGTCTGCGGGTGCGCTGCTCCAAGGGCACGTATATCCGCACCTTGTGCGCGGACATCGGCGAAGCCCTGGGCTGCGGCGGATGTATGCAGGCGCTGCGCCGGACGCAGGCCGGGGAATACACCATCGCCGAGGCCGTCCCCTTGCAGCAGCTGCTGGAATCACCGGAGCCGGAAACCTATCTGCGGGACGTGGACACCATGTTCCGGGGCTATCCCGGGGTGAAGCTCACCGTCAATCAGGAAAAGCGGTGCCGGAACGGCAACGCCTTTTCCGTCAGTCTTCCCGGCGGAACCTACCGCGCTTACAGCCAGTCGGGAGAATTTCTCATGCTGGCGAAGGTGGAAGATGGCGTTATGTCAACCATAAAGAGCTTTTTTGACGTACAATAAAAGAACGGAACGGAAAGCCCCGGCCTTTGCCGCAAGCTTCCGTTCCTGCCAGGTGAACCAATGAACAAGACGATTTATGCCCTTGGATTCTTCGACGGGGTACACGTAGGCCACGCCGCGCTGCTTGACCGGTGCAAAACCTTAGCGCGGGAAGAAAACTACCGCGCCGGGGTCGTGACCTTTGCCGCCCATCCGGATACGCTGGTGCTGGGGAACACCCCGCCCCTCATCAATACGCCCTACGACCGGGAGAAACTCCTTCGGGAACGCTTTTCCATGGAGCAGGTCGTGACGCTGCCCTTTGACGAGCAGATGCACACCATGCCGTGGCGGGATTTTCTCAACATGCTGATACGGGACTATGCTGCTGCCGGGTTCGTCTGCGGCGAGGACTTCCGTTTCGGCTATCGGGGCGAGGGAAACGCGGACGCTCTGGAAGATTTCTGCCGGGCGAACGGGCTTGTCAGCGCCGTGGTGAACGACCAGATGATCGATGGCATCCGGGTGTCCAGCACCTACATTCGCCGCCAGATCGAGACGGGGGACATGGAGACTGCCGTGAAATTTCTGGGGCACCCCCATATTCTCAGCGGTTCCGTGGTTCACGGACACCAGTTGGGACGCCGGCGGCTGGGCATCCCCACCGCGAATCTGCGCCTGCCGGAGGGGCTGGCAGAGCCGAAATTCGGCGTCTACGCCTGCCGCGCCGTGGTGGAGGGCAAGCGGTATTGCGCCGTGACCAACATTGGCGTCCGACCCACGGTGGAGGGGCGCAATGTCACGGTAGAGCCGTGGATTCTGGACTACGACGGCGACCTGTACGGCCGGGAAATCACGCTGGAATTCTACCGTTTTCTCCGCCCGGAGCGGAAATTTCCCTCTCTGGATGACCTGAAAGCGGAAATTCACCGCAACGCCGGGGAAACGAGAGCCTACTTTGGGGAATAACCCCTTGTTTTATCCGAGGAAATGCAGTATAATAAAGCATCATTCAGAATTGGGAGGACGACGCCATGCCGCTGCACGACGATGAAATGAATATGCGCCGTGAAAAGCGGGAAGCCCAGCGCAGAAAGCAGCAGGCCGAGGCTAAGCGGCTTCGTATCACGCTGATTCTGGCGGCGGTGGTGCTGGTGCTGTGTACGGCGGGGATTGTGTTCCTCACCAGCCGTTCCGACAGTTCCCAGACGACAGTGGCGGCGGAGACCCGTCCCACCCAGAAGCCCACCCAGGCGACAGAACCGGCCACCCGCGCTCAGAAAAGCACCAAAACCACCATCCACATCAAGGCGGCGGGTGACCTGAACGTGACCAACACTGTAATCAACGCCGGTGTAGCCGTGGGCGGTTACAATTACACCCGCGCCTTCATGGACGTGGCGTCCACCCTGTCCGACGCGGATTTGACCGTGCTGAACCTGGAGGGCAACATCTGCGGCGAACCCTATGGCAGCGATACCACATCCGCCCCCCGGGAGCTGCTGGATGGACTGCGCAACGCGGGCGTTGACCTGATCCAGATGGCCAATTCCTGCACCATCAACAACGGCCTGATCGGCCTGACTTCCACCCTGCAAAGCATCCGGGCGGCGGGCTTGGAGCCGGTGGGTGCGTTCGCTTCGGAGTCCGAGTTCCAGCAGTCCAAGGGCTACACCATCACGGAAGCTCAGGGCGTCAAGGTGGCCTTCGTGGCCTTTACCAAAGGTCTGGGCGGCCGGGGACTTCCCGCCGGAAACGACAATCTGGTGAACATCCTCTATGAGGACTACGCCAGCACCTACGACAAGATCGACCGCACCCGCATCACCAGCGTTCTGAAGGCTGTGGAAGCGGAGAAGCCGGACATCACCATCGCCCTGCTCCACTGGGGCAGCGAATACAACGACGACATCAGCGACACCCAGAAGAGCATCGTCAACCTGATGAAAAAGCAGGGCGTGGACGTCATCATCGGCACCCACCCCCACACGGTGCAGGCCATTGAGTATGACGAGCTGGCAGGCACGCTGGTGGCCTATTCTCTGGGGGACTTCTTCGGCGACGCCTCCCGGGGCGGCACCAATTACTCCATCATTCTGGATTTGGAGATCACCAAGGATTCCAGTACCGGCACCACCAAGGTGACGAATTACAGCTACACACCCATTTACACGGTCAGCGAGGCGGAAAGCGCCGACGGCTACCGCCGTGTAGTGCGCATCGACAAGACGGTGGAAGCATGGGAGGAAAATTATCTGGACAAGGTGAGCCAGTCGGCGAAAGAAAGCATGGTCTACGCGCTGGAGCGTATTGAGGCGCGTATCAACCCGCCGGTGGAGGAAAAGAAGAAGTAATCGCGGAAACGTTCCGTGCCACAAGAATATGTGTTATGGAAACTCCCATGTGCTGCGGCACGTGGGAGTTTTTGAGCCTGTAAGGACGGTCTCTTGATATCGGGGTTGACATGTGATATACTGGAAACCGGATAAACAAATCGGAATTTAGCGAGGTAAAGATATATGCTTCATTTAGAAAAAGTAAATGGTAATAATGTCTGGGATATCCTGAAACTGACGGTATCGGAATCGCAGAAGAACTTCGTTGCCACCAATGAGATCAGCATCATTGAAGCGTATACTGCAATTACGGGAAACGGTCATGCATTCCCGTTTGGTATATATGATGAGGATAAGCCTGTAGGCTTCCTGATGATTGGTTTTGATGTTGATGATTATTGGACGGATGCACCTGAAATTGCAAAGGGAAACTATAATCTGTGGCGTCTTATGATCGATAAGGCATATCAAAACAGAGGGTACGGGAAAGAAGCGGTCAGCCTTGCATTAGAGTTCATAAAATCTATGCCTTGTGGAGAAGCGGAATGCTGTTGGCTATCATATGAACCCGATAATGCAGTTGCCCGTCAGATGTATCGCTCTTTCGGTTTCGAAGAAACCGGTGAAATGGACGGCGAAGAACTGATCGCTGTTCTGAGACTGTAATTAACAACTTCCGATTTGTCGGTTTGATACTAGTTTTTGATAAAACGGTTAAAAACCGTTTTATTCGGCTGCTGTTTCAGCAGCCCGCGGCGTAGCCGCAAAAAACGTAAGTCCATACATTTCTCGCCGCCACCGGCGGCC
>OGZA01001310.1_pt1 | contig 17035 bp, 21 predicted proteins | sample 1576591 | NCBI WGS metagenome assembly OGZA01 (sample SAMEA3541565, study PRJEB24748) | human gut metagenome | biome: human gut; feature: human-associated habitat; material: faeces | place: China | collected 2012
GATAATGCCACTCAAAGAAGGGCAATTACAGCGCAGGAGCTGCCAAGATTGGACGTCGTCATCTACAATGCGGAATGTCTCTAAATATTCGTCTATGATATCCAGATTAACAAGAACCAACTGATTTACCTTATAGCAAGCCTTCGCATCCTTAGCCATCTGCATAAATTTCGACACGCTCATTGAATACATCTCCGCACCTTCCGGGTAACGAACGAATCTTTTGTTATTAGTCTTCTTAGTTCTGTTGTCCATTTGCCAGCTCCTCCATTACCATCTTACGAGCTACAGGTAACAGATCGAACTGTCTAATCAAAGCTCTGTCAATTTCTTCACGCATACCAGAGTCCTCAATAATCGAACCACTCTTGCCTCGAATGCAGCCTTTTGAAATTGTCTGTGCATCCTCCGGCATAAAGTCGGATTTCTTACTGAGACCAAATCCACTTACATCTTTGGGATCAAGGACAACGTGCACCGGGATACTTTTTAGTTTTGTGTTCAATGGCACGACAGATACCTGTGGTGCTCTATCATGATTGCTTGCATCACAAGAAATAATCACTCCCGGTCTTACTCCGCCTTCTACTCCATGAGGATTTCTTCCAAAATCCGCATATACAACATCAAATTTATTATATTCACCATAGCTTCTCTTACCCATATTTAAGATACCTCCTTAATCTTGAGGTCTAATCTACCCTCATCTACTGTTACAACCACACCGCCTGCTTCAACAATCACTCCCACCTTCAAGTATGCATCCACGATCAATATCCTCATTTGCTCCACCATCCACAATTACGTCTGTCAGCTCAATGCCAATGGCTAAAGCCATCTTAATCATCTCTTCTGCCATTGCATGAATCTTATGATCCGCCTTGCGGCTCTTGATAAATGCGATTGCTTTACCATCAAACTCTAATTCCACATCCTGGTTGTTCATTACTCTAAAATCTGTTTTCTTCATTACGTTGTTCTCCTTATAAAATGAAATATTCTTAAGGAGAGATATTGGGCCCTCACTCTCACAAGTGACTGTGCTGTATCTCAAGCACAGTTATATTGTAGCCCGTGCAACCCCAAATGCCGACCGTGTTAACGCTACAGTTATGTCGTGTAAACAAGACATTTGGGCATACAAAAAAGACGACCACAAATCATTTCTGATCTATAGTCGCCTTCACAACTTTATTTTTTTAATCCAAATATATATCTTTCAACGCCTGTTTAATATCCTCCGACTTTGTTCCCCGGATTCTTAAATTCTTCAATTCACTTTCTGTTACATCAAACTGCTCTATAAACATCCTCATATCATTTCGCACTTCTTCTGGAAGAATGCACTTTTGTAATGGCATATCTGCCAGAATACGTATAATATCATTTCGATGCTTCTTAATATCTGATGAATCCACATCTTGTTTTTCCTTAAGATCAAGCCATGCTTTTGCCTTAAATGGAATAATCCATTCTGGTTTCAATACAGAAATTCCCATCATAATCTCTCTTCCGTCAAGCAAAGCCCGATAATAGGCATCATTCAATAGAATAGCCGAGAGACTTGATACCGAATCATCTATGTGGATTGGCGTCAATCCATTTTCCTCTTGTAGCATATAATTCGTTCTCGAAAATAATTCTATCATCTTTGGATATAATTCACTTTTAGGCTTATCAAATCTGTAAAACTGTGGTTCACCATTACTTTTTGCTCGAATTCTATACCTACCATCTCTAATAAACTTCCAGAATTGTTCTCCAAACTCTTTTGTCCTAGCCTCAACAATTAGAACAATATCAAGATCTTTCGTTGTTCGTCCGAAGTTAATCTCCTGTTCCTCAAAAGAAACGCTACAAGCCGCACCTCCAATTAATACATATTGGTCTGTGTATTCCTTAAAATATTCTTGAAAAATTTCTATTCCTTTTACCATATCAATTCCTCCAGCATTTCATTTAAACAGTTCTCCACACGAGGATCTTCCATATCAGCATCTGACAACATCAAACTCAGTGAAAGCGGATCTACTGCTTTTTTATCCTTAAATGGTAATATATATCCCACTTCCTGTACTATACATACTGGTTCTTCATTATTCGGTACTTCATGAATTGACTTTAATCCCAACTCACTAATCTGATTTTTTTCTACCGCATACGTAACATAACGTTCTTCTGACAACATGGAATATTCTGCTAATGCTGATATGCCTCCTAAAATCATTTCTGCATCCGGTTTTTTTTCAAGTCTAAACTCCCGAATAATTGGATTTCGCAAAAATGGGCGCATATCCTCCCACATTGCTTTCTTATCAACAGAAGCAAAGAAACGTCTTGATCTTCCATTCATTTTTATAAATGACATGCCTAACGCCTCAATTTCATCATAGCATCTAGTAATTGACATCCTAGATACTTCAAGTTTCTCAGCTGCCTGTACAGCTGATACATCTTGCCAACCTTCATATAAGGCTTTCAATAATAATTTCTGCGTTAAAAATGAAATGATAGAACAACGCTTCGGTTTTCTGTGTTCATTTCTTTGCAAAAGTAACCCCATAAAAGGAAGGTATATCTGATGATTTTCCCATATAAAAGGAATTCCTTCTTCCACCATCTTAGGAACTGAATACCAGTTTGTTTTTTTTAAATAAAAAACACATTGAAATCCCGTATATCTCTCTAATTGAATCCTCATCTTACGTAGTTCTGTCAAATTCATTGTTTCAATCGGTGCTGCTATGAGAATTTCTTGTTTTTGAATTTCCACGATTGATAATGCAAATGCATTTCTACATCCCAATGGCAACTTTTCCAAAGATTCATATGGATGTTCCTGAATACTTTGATGTAAAATTTGTTCTAAATACTCTCTCAAAGCTTCACCTCCTTAATACACTTGAATTGTAACTCATTTTATGTTACAAGTCAAATATATTCATTTTGAAGATTTTAAATAATATGTCACCTTGCATAGTCAAGTAATAATACACTCTGTTAGGCTTTGTGCGAATAACCGCTCAAATCTCAAATCAACATAATAATATATTCGTATATTATACAACTTCCTTCGCCGCCTTCATCATAGACAAGCTCTCCAAGGTCATATCCGGCATGTCATTCACATTCAGATATCCGCAGTAATTTGGTGCTGCAACCGACAAATTCACAGTCACATCCCCAAAAGGCTCCTCATATCCATCTTCATTACACATAAGACCGATAAACATTGCCCTGTTATTCATATACTGCTGGATATCAAATGTCACCTGCGTTTCTCCGGTTATGCTTGAATTATAAGTAACCTGTTTCTTTTCATTATCCATTTCTGCCTCCTTCTATAATCCAAATGCCTTGCTTGTAAGTGTCTGTGCACCCTTCACACTTCCAACAGTCATTGCTATCGTAAATGTCATTTCACACAAATAAATAAGCGTCTGTGCCCAGTCAGCGTAACTTCCTGTAAATGCCGGAAGTCCTGCATTGATAAATGCATTACATACCACAATCGCAAGTGCCATCGTTACTGCCTCAAATACACATGAAAGAAAATATTTGCAGTAGGTAGCCATTGTATGACTGACCATCCTGTTTCCTGCCATCGTGGAACAGGCAATCGCACCGAGCGGCACAATAATCAGGATCTTTAAGAACCTGAAATACACTGTGTAGATGATAAAAAATCCACATATAATAATGATGATTGCAAGCAAAGCTGTAAGTATCAGCATTACCAGACTTTCACCAAATCCGAGTCCCTTAATGATGTCTGCCTGTGTACTGTCAATGGCAAGCTGCGTCGTTGTCCCGGCAGATATAAGTCCCACCAGATTTCCTATGGAAGTAAAAAACGCTTTCATAATCGTGACATTATTTGCAACAAACCATTCTGCAAGTCCCAGTCGGATAAGCATACGAAATATAGACTCAAACCTCATCTCATCTTTTACATCTATGCTTTCCGAGCAGAAACCGATAACAAAGAACAGCACAACGAGGGATGAGCCGACCGCTACAAAAACCGGCTCAATACCCTCAATAACTGCCCAGGGACCTCCGCCCTTGAAACTGACCGGTGACTGTCCAAGCATTGCAAAGACCAGGGATATCTGATTGTTCCAAAATCCAAACACCGCCTCAAGAAGTGCAAGGATCTTGTCTCCAAGCTTAAAAATATCCATACTTGTTATTCACCTCTTTCCTTTTACTAAAAGGGGAACTCTTTTTCCCCATCTTAGAAGCCTAAGAATGTCAGAACTGTTGAAATACCAGCCATCATGACACCTGCTACAATTCCTTTCAGTGCAGAGTTCATGGTAGATGAATCCTGCTGCTGATAGGCTTGTGCGAACTCCATGACATTCTTTGCAAGAATGATGACACCAACAGCACCAATGACTGCAATGATAAGTGTCTTTAAGTTCTCAAGCGGCTGTGTTACTGCGGAAGTACCTGTACCTGCTGCAAAACAAGTAGTGCTCATAAGCATTACTCCCATAAGTGCCCCGGATAATGCCGGAACGAATCTCTTTTTTAAGTGAATGAATCTACTCTTCATGCCTTTCTCCTCCATCTGATTGTTGTTTGTTGTTGAAATAACCTGTTCTTTTCTCATGTTGTTTAATCTCCTTTTTTGAAGTGACAGAAGCGGAAAAAGCCAGAAAGGAATACACATATTCCAATCCGGCTAGCTTTCCGAACGGAATATATGCATTCCTTTCTGTCCTGTTGATAGTTACTCTATGATAATCAGGCAATGCCTGTTGTACTGGTTAATCGGGCTTTCCCCGATGCGTTTTTGCTGTGACCATCTCCTTTCAAGGTATGAAAAAAAGCACCTTAACCATATGGCTAAAGTGCTAATTTACTCTCAAATTTGCTTTATTCTAAAAGCATTCCATCAATTATTGCAAACTTTGTCTTAAATATAGATCTATTCTGGCAATATCGTAATATGACATCCTGTACATAAGGTCTTGTACAATAACTGTCTACCACAATCTGTTTATCTTCCTCTTTCTCTATCCTCTTAAATATGCCTTTTGCATTCCAATCCGTCTTTACAGCATCTACTAAATCATTACTCATCTCAAGATGTGATAAAATCGTGGAATTCAACTCGGTTTCTTTAATTTCAGATATTTGTCCATAGTCATTAAGTTGCTTCAATTCTCTCTTAATTGCCTCCGTGTAACTTGTCATATTATTATCTCCTATCAATAAATATTCAGGTGTTACATCTAGTGCCTTTGCTAGTTGTAAAAGATTATACGCACTTGGCTCTTCATTGAGTCTACCTTGTTCATAACGTCGTATACTCTGAACAGATATATTTGTTATCTTACCCAGCTCTTCCTGTGTATAGTTTCGTATATTACGCAACTCTTTTAATCTATCTGCAAAAGTCTTTTCCGTATTCATCCTGTACCTCCAATATAAAATAATTTCTGTCTTTTGTAACTGCTCACATGTTAGTAGTCCAATAAGCTGAAGCATACCATGTGAGCAAATTATATCATATACTCTGTAATATATCTAAAAACATTACTGCTTCTTTCGATATGAACTCATCTTCTCCACAGTAACCTCCGGATAAAAGTAAGTAAGAATCGTTGCCTTCGGAACTCCTGCCGCAAGTGCCTTCTTCACTTCCTCTTTCTGCTCCGGTGTATATGACCAGTGCAGCATTCGGTTTGTGATTGTATCCTCCCACTTAGGCTTTTCCCTCTCAGGATTCCTTACAGGCTTAGTACCAGCACTTCCATTAGAAGAGTTAGCACATTCTGTAGTATCAGACTTCTGTGACTCATCGACATACTCAAGCTCATTTGCCTGCTCCCTGTCAATCTTTGCTTTCTGCTCTGCCTCATCCTGCATGGAGAATCTTCTGCTTAACTCCGCATCACCAAGCATCATAAACTGCTCATAGGTAAGAGAATCTATATACACATTCTCGCCCTTATCCCTCAGCTTTTCATAATACTTAACTGCCTTGTCTGAAAGAATCTCAAATGGCGGACCGATAAGATTATCTGCTCCTTTTATCTGATGAACATAAGGCTCTCCCTTGCCATCTGCTGTCTGGTTAAACATCGAATGCTTGAACGGTATGAACTTATTGTCCATGATAGGATCAAAACCACGGATAAAGATAATACATTTCTTATTATCCAGCTTTCTGACTTCATCGGGTGTAAACAATTCTCTGCCTAATACATCATAGTTTCTTGAAGAGCTTCCCTGTCTGCCCTTTGTTTCTCCACTTGACTTCTTATCAATCGTACCTTTTCCAAGCAGCTCTGACACATACTTATGCGTACTCTGCTCGTTTCCACCGAGATAGATGAACGTATCGCAGTTGCCGGGAATTGTCTCCCAGGTATCTTTAAAAAGTGCTTTTAACTGGGCAAAGTTCTGAATAATGATAATACTTGAAATCTCACGGCTTCGCATTGTCGATAACAGTGAACAGAAGTCATCTGGCAATGCGACATTCGCAAATTCATCTAACATAAATGTCACATGGATTGGCAGCCTTCCACCACAATTAAAGTCTGCCTGATAGTACAATTCCTGAAATATCTGCGTGTATAACATACCGATAATAAAGTTATAGGATTTATCACTATCCGGGATTACACAAAACAGTGCTGTCTTTGTCTCACCATCCCCATTTACTCCAATACCGATATCGGACAGATTAAGCTCATCTTTTGAGAGTAGTCGTAAAACCTGCTTATTCTCAAGAAATGCAAGTCTTGAGTTGGCACTTATGATAATGGAACGGACGGTATCTCCTGCACCTCTCATACATTTGTTGTACTGCTTGACTGCCGGATGATTGGCTCCAAGTGGGGAACTTTCCTCTAAAAACTTCATACGCACATCCAGCTTTGATGCCTTCCCCTGCTCTGTAACCTCTGCTTCTCCAAGAAGTTTAAGTACTGTCTCAAAGTTTCTCTTTGCCGGCTGTACCTCCAGCCACACATAATAAAAGATAGCCTGTAAGAACAATCCTTCCGCCTTTTCCCAGAACGGATCACTTGGTGTCGCTCCCTTTGGTGTCGTATTGCTGATAAGGTTTGTAATCAGCTTGACCACATCTGTTTCCTCTCTGATATAGGAAAATGGATTGTAACAGTCTGATTTATCCATCTCTAACAGATTAATGACTTTCAGGTTATATCCGTTATTTTTTAACATCTGCCCGCAGCTTCTAAGGATTTCTCCCTTTGGATCGGTACAGATAAAGGAACAGTTATGCGGCATCTGCATAAGATTCGGCTTTACTTCATAGAATGTTTTTCCTGCTCCGGAACCACCACAGATAAGTATATTTCCATTGAGCTTGAGTCTCCTAAAATCCAGCGACATCTTCACATTTTGGCTGAGTATCCGGTTGAAATTCTCATCCTTATCTGCAAGTATCTTGTTGACCTGCTTCGGATTTTCAAATCTTGCCGTACCAAATTCCTTACCGGGCATATAGTTTCTCTGACTGGTATAATACATGACAATAGCCATCGCATAGATACCTAATGCAATGGCTACTGCTTTTACTGTATTGGAATTGTAATAGTTGGCAAAGGGAACAGCACATACCTCATTGAATCTGTCCATAAATTCATTAAAGGCAATCCCTTCCGTCCACGCACCATTTATCAGATAACCAAGATACCCGGCTAACACTGCACCCACAAGAATGAATATCAGTGAAGGCTTTTTCTTTGTTGTCTGCATGGGCTGCTACCTCGCTTTCTTCGTGGTAACAGTTTTCTTCTGTGCTGTCTTTTTCTGCTGCTTCTGTACTTTCTCGTAACGCTCCCTGACAGATGACTCCACCTTGTCATAGTGAGTATAAAGCTCGGTTCCTTTCTGAGTTGTCACCACACGATTCTGCTCATCGTAAAGCTTATAATCCTTGGTTGAATCAAGGAAGGTAAGCATTGTCTTTCCACCATGAATCTCCATGATGTTTTCCTTACGGAGCCATACATATTTTGCCTCTTCTCCCCATGTGCCGGGAACTCTGGTCTTAACAGCATGGTCATTCTCTTCTATAATCAGCTTCTTGCTGATAGTCACATCTGACAGGTTCGCATTCTTTGATGCCGCAACCGCCCTCATTCTCTCAGCAAGGTCCTGATAGCCTCTGACACGGTTGATAAATGCATCCTTGTCCATCATGACTGTATGGGTGCCATCCTCATTCTTACTGCCAAGCACACCGATTGTCTCAAGCTGTCTGATAACACTTTCAGCCTGCTCACCATTGATACTGAAATTCTCCTTGACCTGATCCACACTGATAGCTTTCTTTTCCATTGCAAACATTCCGACCTTTTCGATCAGTCCGTCAATGGCAGAATTTACCTTATCCCCTTCTATCGTGTGGCTTTTCTCGTTTCCCTGCTGTTTCTTCAAAAAATCCATCAGCTTGCCAAGGGATTTTTCATCTCCATTCTTCAGATAATCGTCAAATGTGGCAATCTTGCCAAACTTGAGTTTCTGTATCATCATATTCACACGTGGAACTGCCTCTGTATGAAAGATTACCTCACTCAGTCCGTCTTTCCTGTTGCAGTCCGGAAGTACTGAATAGAGTATTCCATACTTCTTTGCCATCTTTTCAACCTTTTTCATATCTTCGGTATTAAACTGTAACACCTGTAAATCGCCACCTTTTAAGATCAGCTTTCTCATGGATGTCTTGCCAAGTGACTTTTCATAATCTAGCATCCCTTTTAAGAAATCTATTGCCTTCTGCATGGCAGCAATGCCGCCGCTTCCTACCTTCATGGCAATCTCAATGCCATCATAAGCTACACGGATGATCTGCACCGCTTCCTGAATCTCTTCTGCCATTATCGCACCTCCACTTTCTCTCTGACTGTTGTTTTAAGCGTTTCTGTCTCTGTAGTACGGATTTCCTCGGCTGATACATCAATACCATAAGCAGTCAAAATATCTGCCAGATGATTGATTGCTTTCTCCTCCTCGACACGATACATTTCAAGTGCCACAAGCAGGTTTTCCACCTGTTCCACCCATGCAGGCTTCATATCATATTTAGCCCTGTATGTGACCATAATCTCGTCCGACTCAGCCTTATCCGCTGAATGTGCCAAAGCTTCAATAAGAGAAATCGTGTCTTCCTTGCTGCCGCTTCTGAATGCGAACTGGACAACAAAGTTTTTCTCTTCCTCTGTAAATTGATGCTCCACACCATTCATCTCTGTTACTGCTTCATTTACTACTGCTAAATTCATAAGTTCCTCCTAATCTGCCATGCTGTTTTCAAGCACAGCAATCTCAATGATCTCCTTCATCTTTTCCGCTGAAATGTTGTTGTTTATAAGCTCTACAAGCTGTGACTCAGTAAGTCCCTTTTCTATTGCACTCTTAATCTGCACAAGCTGCGCCGGAACAAGGTCTCCCGATGCAACCAGCTTTACAATGTCTGCCCTTGACTTTTTCTTAAATGACAGTCTTGCAAAAAGGCTCACCACTCCGCTGTTGCTGCTCTTTCTCACACTTCTCTCAATCGGAAGTCTCTGCACCACATTTCCAGTACCATCAACTACCGGAATCTGATAATAGACCGGAATCCCGTTTGCCACAGCCTGCATATTCTGAGGAACTGCAACTGTATCAACCATCTTTTTATCTGCCTGTGATACGGACTGGCTTTCCTGCGGCTCTGCCTTACTTTCTGCTTCTTTTTTATTCTCTGTGGCAACACTTATGATCTTATCTTCCAATGACTCTATTCTGTCTCCCATACGCTTCATCTCCTTATCCTTTTTCTCAATATCATCCCTGAGTCTTGCAATCGTACTGCTTGCCTTATTCAGTTCATTCTGCTGACTGTTGATAAGAGCATCCTTATCCTGATTCTCCTTGACCAGACGCTCCCTGACTTCCTCGTCATCTTTGGACGTTTCTATTTCAGAAAGCTTCTTATTCAAGGCATCATACCTTTCATTCTGATGATTTATCTTTGCAACCACTTCATCCATCTGAGAAATAAGTGCTTTCACATACTCAGACTCTTCCGGAATCTGTTTCTTGACTTTATTCAGCTGTTCCAGAACTTCCTCATATAATCGTCGCATGGTAATAGGTTTTTCCCCTTTGTCCATAACCTCCTTAATTGTCTGAACAGGTACACCCTTTTCATAAAATTCAAGGGACACCTGCATCTGATGAACCGAATACTTGGTATTCTTGATAATATCAATCACATCTTTTGGAACATCCTTGTGCAGACATTCCGATAAAATCTTCATCTGTTCAATGTCGTATGACTTATTGAGATAAAGGCTGATCTCCTCCTCTTTCAGTCCATATTCATAATCACTTTTTACAAGAGCAATCGTATCTTCACTAAAATGCTTATTTCGGAGAAGCTGCAATTTTTTCTCGATTGCTATCGCACTAAGCGGTTCTCTGTTTTCTTCCATATATGCCTCCTAACTACTAAAAAAACAGCCTAACGTTCTGGCTGCTCTTTCCTGTCTCGTATTGTCTCTTTGTTGTACTGTGCATCTTTTCCATCTGATACGCTGTCTGGAATAAGACTCTTCCATATAGATTTACCAATATTCAACTCTTTGAATACTGCCCTTTCTTTTGCACATGCTTTGGAATACTCCTCTTTATAATGTTTACGCAGTGCTTCCACCTCTTCAAGGCTATATCCCTGTGATAAAAGCTTCTGTTTCAAAGTTTCCCATTGCAAATGCTCATCCGTAAAAAATTCATCTCCCTGGAGGAAAGACTTCTCAGCAGGTTCTAACTCTTTCATATCATCTGCTATATCAAAAAGTTCTCGACTTCTCTCCCTAGCCTTATAAATGCGGCTTTTCTCTGCTGAAACTTCTTTTCTTTTATCTGTCAATGAGCTGATTACACTGACAAGCTCCTCTGCTGAATGAATGTCATGATTTACAAGGAACAAATACTCCTCCTGCAGTTTATGCATCTTACGGATATCATCCTTATACTTCCATACCTGACTGTATGGCTTCTTTTTCAGCTTTCCTATCCGGTATAGCTTTGCATAGTATCTCTTTTGAAGCCCCGACATCTTTGCCCTTCGGTATCTTCTCACCTTACACTTACAAAGAACCGGTTGTACTTCTTTCTGCTGTTCCCGGTAAAATGAAATATCCTCTTTTTCTATCCTTTCCCGGATTACCTCATCAGAATACATGTCACCTAATGTCTTACATCTGCGAAATCTCGTCATTCCTTGTGGCTTTACCGCCAGATACTTTCCCTGCTTGACCTCATATCCTTTGTCAGATAACAGCTCCAGAAACTGCTCATAATTTCCTGCCTGCAGTATGCAGGAATCCAGGTCTCTCTTAATCATATCTGCCCATACAAAACTGCCTTCACGATATTCGCTCCAGTCCTTATAGCTTTCATGCTCTTTTTCCTTACTGCCATCATCAACATCAATGATCGAAAGACCATATTCCTGACACAGCTTATTCGTGATTGGCTGGATATACTTTGCCCAGTCTCCTTTTTCATAGCGATACTTTTTCCCATCCACAAAACTCACACTGTTAAATACAATGTGTGAATGAACATGTGCTGTATTATCATGCACCACATATACTGCCTCATATGATTTTCCAAGATACTCTTCCACGAATCTGCGGGTTATCTCAAATGCCGTATCAGGATTCACTTCATCTTCCTTAAATGAGAGAATGATATGATATCCCTGCCTTTTATCAACTTTTCCAAACTTCCGTTTTGTAGCTTTCATCTGTTCAAAAGCAGAATCGACCTGACAGTTGATTGCACCAACGAGCCTTCCATCCTGTGTTTTCTCCGGATTCATCACATAATCAAGAGATCTCTTCAGATGTTTTCCGTGAAAATGCCCACCACAATCCTTCATATTAAGGATTTTACTGATTGCCAATCTTTACCACCGCCTCATCTACCTTCTGATTCAGTTTTCGCATATAAGCTATCAGCTGTGTCTTATCTTCCTTGGAATACAGCCCGGCATTATTGTTAAATACTATCTGGTTGATATTTATTCCAATTCTGTTGACTTCATTAATGAGTTCCTTCAGAATCTTCCTTACTTCCGGATAATCATTTGGTTTCTGACTGATAAGAAGACGGATATACTCAGCCTCATTCATTCCATTATCACATGCCTTTTTTGCAAGCATCTTGGCTTCCTCTGGCATTAGTCTTAGTGTTTTCCTAATACAATGAACTTTATCTGCCATAGACTCACCTTCCTCTCTTACCCGTACTATAATCATTAATTCCTTCTGCAACTGTCACCGCAGCTTTTTCCGAATCATCCCTGCTACTTAGATGGCTAATGAATGATTCCACCAAAGCAGCCGCCATTTCATCAATCTCCTTTGCATAACAGGTCTTTTCAAACAACCTGTCCAGCCTCTTTTCATCTGCTTTCAAACTGTCATACTTATCCTGAAACTCACTGTAATCTTTAAAATCCTTTGGATCATTCCTGTGTGCATCAGCATCAAGTATCAGTTCATAGTTCCATTCACAAACAGTATCTATAACATCATCTATCGGGTATGGTTCAATTTCACCATTCTCCTCAGCTACATCCTGTCTGTACATCTTCCCATCAGAATCTATGCCAATAGCATAATCATGACCTTCCATATAGTTAAGCAATATTGCAGCATCTTCTATCGAAGGGTTAAGTAAGATATCAAATGTGTCTGCCCAGGCAATCAGTTCTTCTGGTTTTGAAAATAGCGTAACTTCTGCATCCATTGCTTCCTTGCACCTCCTTATCCGTGTTTAGTAAATATTCACCAAAGCTCCAGTCTCCAGTTAGTCCCCGGCGACTGCTAGATACGCATTAGAGACATCTCTGTCCTAATGCCATCTAGTTAGGGAGAAAATCTCCCTAAAACCCTCTGTTTATGGAAGTGGGGGCGCTTTTTGCCCCCACTTTGCTACTTTGGGGGCGCTTTCTGCCCCCACTTTGTTATTTTGGGGGCGCTTTCTGCCCCCACTTTTATACTGAATTCAATCCGGTTTTTATCGTGTGCACTAGTCAACAAAAAGTAGACATCACTTTATATTTTTATACATCATTTAATGAGCATAATACTCCCTATACTGTTTTGGAGTCAGATAATTCAGAGAGTATGCCGGACGTTCTTCATTGAAGAATCTGATGTATTTCTCCACCTCATATGTTATATTTTCATTACTTGTAAGATGGAAATCATTAAATATCTCTGCTTTGATCCAACCATTGATTGCTTCCATGGCAGCGTTATCTGTTGGAGTACCAGCTCGAGACATTGAATGAACTATGTTATATAGTGGCAATAATTCATTGAAACTTTTTGAAGAATATACAGATCCTTGATCAGTATGTAACACCATTTCAAGATCTGGATTTTTCTTCTTAAGTTCAATTAATCCTTCTAACCCGTGAATATATGTCATACGATCACCTTTTCGTGATGAAAGTGAATATGAAAGTATTTCATTGTTCCATAAATCCATAAAAAGTGTTAGTTCATAATAACTTCCTTTTAAATGAAATGCGGTCATATCACTTACAACACACTGTAAAGGTCCTGTTATATCTAATCCTGTCAGTAGAAGATTTGGATAAATGCGATAAGGATCTCCTGGCTTTTTGTATCGATAATGCTTGGAAACACTTGCTATGCCCGCTGTTTTACATAGCTTATGAGCATACTGATCTGATACCATAAGTCCTGTATCCAGACGAATTTTTGCATTTAACCATCTATATCCATGTGATGGATATTTACTATGATATTCCTTAAATAATATAAGATTGGATACTAAAGTTTTTAATTTGTCAGAAGGTTTTTCTAAACGTTTTTTCCATTTATAAAATCCACTTCTGTTAATATCCAGAACATCACATAGATGCTTAACAGGAAATTGAGATGACATTTCCATTATTATTTCGTATTCTTGTTGTTTAAAATAATGTACTCCTTGTTTGCACCAGCTCCTTTCACTTCGTATCCTTTTTTTGCCCTTAATTCATTCGCTTTAGCTATAATAAGTTCATTTATTAATTCTTCTTTGGACATAGCCATATATGTATCAATGTCAGGTGAAGACAATGATTTTAAGACTGCTGAATTTTTCATTTTAGGCACTGTATTAGCAAGAGGAATTCCTTGTGCTTTCTTATAATCTGTCATGTATTTATGTGCACAGGATTCACTAAGACCATAAATCTCCATAGCCTCTTTATAAGTAATCTCGTGTAAATACATACGTCGTCCTATATCCATTCTTTCTTCTAAACTGTGCTTCATGTGACACCTCCATGATTCCATTATTGTATAAGTGACTACCTTATAAAAAATGGTACTCTTATATATAAATAATGTCTACAATAATTGGGTTGGTGTCTACTTTTAGATTACCACTTCAGTGTCCGAATTGCGGGGGCGCTTTTTGCCCCCACTTTGACATTTTGGGGGCGCTTTCTGCCCCCACTTTGCTGTTTTGGGGGCGCTTTCTGCCCCCACACATCAAAATCCAAGTTCTCATGCCCTGACCGGTTCATCTGCTCTCTGATTCATTTGATTAAGATTAAGCTTTGCCGCCACAAGCCACTCGTTGTAATCCTTATATCCGGCTGGAGGCGGACAGTCTTCTACCTCATATCCAAGCTCATAATACTTTCTCATAAGTTCAGCTGCTGCTTTTCTCCCCGGCTCATCTCCATCAAGGCAGAACCGGATGGAAGTAATCTGCGGATGTTCCCGAAGAAAAGTCTCAAGTGGTGCATCTGCAAGCATCCCAAGTGCCAGCTTATTTGATTCATAATCCGTGAAGATATCCACATAACTCATAAGGTCGATTGCAGCCTCAAATACTACAAGCTCTGTACTGTTAACATTTACTACATTAAATCCATAGTTTTTATCATTGCCTGTGACATCACACTTGAATGGCTTACCCTGCTTATCAAACACTCCCCGCATACTTGCAAATCTTGTCACTCCATTTTTATCATTTCCTTTGAAAACAACATTGTGGTAATGCCTGCTCTCATAAATCAGTCCATCTTTTAAAAACAGATCTATGACAGTCCTGCTGATTCCTCTCTCCTGATTCAGATATGAAATAAGATAGGAATTATCTCCCGCCGGTTCCGGTAGGACAAATGGCTTTCTCTCCTCTGCCTGCTTCTGCGATACCTGATGAACAAGTGGCTGCTTTACAGGATTCTCGATCCTTCTATATCCTGCAAAATCTAAAAGCCAGAACACAGCCTCTTTTACACTCATTCCACAAAACACCCGCAAGAAATCTATCTGTGAGCCGCCATTGTTGCCTTTGTCAAACTGCCTTGACCATCTGTACCAATGGCTTCTGTTGTAAATGCGGATGGAATCCATCTCTTTTAAAGTGTGGTATTTGCCAATCCTCTTTACTGTATACCCAAGACTTTCTGCAACTGCACACAGGTCAACACTCTTTGCTATGGCAAGCTCTTCATCCGTAAATCTTCCATCCATGCTTTCACCTTGCCTTTCCCTGCTCTGCTACAAGCGGTGACTTGATATCAAGTGTCCGGTAATCTGTGCTCAGGGTAATCTTAGGATTATCAATCATGCCTTTTTCCCTGAAACTGAAAAATTCACGATTGTCTCCACCGACTATGATATGGTCAATGAGTGGTATTCCCATCAGTTCACACAGCTTGTTCATGCGGTCTGTCATCATGGTATCAGCCTTACTTGGAAATACGTTCCCGGATGGGTGACAATGGATTAACATCATGCTTGCCGCATTGCTTAGGATACTTGATTTAAACAGCTCTCTCGGATGTGCCATTGCCTCATTTAAAGAACCAACACTTGCAAAATGCACATTGATAGGTTTTAAATCTGACCTTAGATTGACCACACACACTACTTCCCTGTCAAACTGGCACATACAGTCTCCCATGACAGCAGCTATATCCGCCGGATTGTTAAAAGTGTGCTCCGAATAAATCGGAGCATCCTTTACAAGTCTTACCGAAACCACATCAAGCTTGAAGTCATTCTTCTTTGGCATCAGACACCGCCTCCTCTCCAAACTCGACACGGATAACAAAATCACCTTTCTGGCTGTTTATGAGAGCAATGAGTTCTTCCATTGTAAGTTCCTGCTCCATAACTGCCTCCTATCTGGACTTTTCCTTCGCATCATATACAAGGGGAGGTTCTGCAACGATACCATCAAGTCTCTTGTTAGGTGTATCAGTTGCAAGTGTGAGTTTTCTTAAATCCTTATCATAGTGATATACCTGATTGGAAAGTCTCTCGTCCAAAGACACCTCCTGCATATTTACCTCGACTACCATCTGTGCAAGCATCTCAGGGCTTCCCATATCTGAAGATACTGCAATAACCTCATGCACGCTCGAAGGGAGAATATAAAGGTCACTCTCTAAACTCTCTGCCAGCTCATGAAGCTCATTCTCATAAAGCATGGATGCTGCACCATTGATACCCTTTTCATTGGAAATCACCCACATCGTCTGCTCTGGTGGAATCTCGGCTATCATCATATCTGCAATCTCCTGTGGCATCCCATCTCTTGCAAACATTTCTCTCATAATGTCATTCATGCTACGAACGACAGGTGGGAAGAGTCTTCTTGTGTTTTCCGCTGCACACTTAAAGAGCTGTTCCTCGCTCATTCCAAGTCTTTTCGCAAATTCATTTGTAATTTTTGAACTCTGCACCGCATCCTTATCTGCACTGATTATTACCTTATACACAATAGAAAGATCCTGGAACTCTCTGTGCGGCACCTGTTCCAAAAATGTCTTATTCTGCTCTGTATTGATGAGCTGGAATACAATCTTCTCGTTAGCATCCTTCATAATGCTGTCCACATCAACAACCGGAGCCTGCTCATATGCCCTTTCCATAAAATCACATGCAGCCATAAGTGTTTCCTCAAGATCACCACAGTCCTGATACTTCTTATACATGTCATTGATATAAATCGT
>OGZA01001316.1_pt1 | contig 16998 bp, 9 predicted proteins | sample 1576591 | NCBI WGS metagenome assembly OGZA01 (sample SAMEA3541565, study PRJEB24748) | human gut metagenome | biome: human gut; feature: human-associated habitat; material: faeces | place: China | collected 2012
CTTTTCTAAAGTGTGTGATTCAATTAAACTTCCATTGCCGTGGAATGTGTTTTTAATCTTAAAACAATCAAAGTATGAATAATCAACGAATAGTTGTTTCCGTAAACCTGAAAAGAACTATTAAAATTATGAAGCTAACCGTGTTAATGCTTGTTGTTTGTCTATCGCAAATGGTAGCGGCAACTTATGCACAAACCACCAAATTGAGTGTCTCTGTTAAAAATGAAACACTGGAGCATGTATTGAAACAAATAGAAAAACAGTCTGAATTCCTGTTTTTCTATAATCTGGAAGAGATAAACAAGAATGAAAGGATCTCAATTGATAAGAGAAATACGAATATCTCAGAAATTCTGGATGCGATTGCTGAAAAAACCGGACTGAAATATGCAATAAGGGATCGTCATATTGTATTGATGGTGAATAATGAACCTCCTGCTGTTGCACAACAATCACATAGAGTAACAGGTGTTGTAAAAGATGCAGCGGGAATTCCGGTTATTGGGGCCAATGTAGTAGTGAAAGGTACGACGAATGGTACAGTAACAAATATAGATGGAGAATATAGTTTGAGTGTACCTTCATCGGCTGTTTTACAGATTTCTTATATTGGTTATAATACACAGGAAGTTGCCGTAGGAAATAAAACTGTGTTGAATATTTTATTACAAGAAGATTCTCAGAGATTGAATGAGGTTATTGTTGTTGGGTATGGTACACAGAAAAAAGCAACTTTAACGGGGGCAGTGGCCAGCGTAAGATCAGAACAGATAGCGAATAGAGCAGCTTCTGATGCAACAAATTTGCTGACAGGTATAGCTCCGGGATTAACAGCCATTCAACGTTCCGGACAGCCGGGTGCTGATGGTGCTGAATTTATTATTCGTGGTCCCGGTACATTAAATTCAACATCTCCTTTGATTATAGTCGATGGAATTCCCGGTAGTTTGAATGCAATAGATCCGAATGATATCGAAAATATCAGTGTTTTGAAGGATGCTGCATCTGCTGCCATTTATGGTGTACGTGCTGGTAACGGTGTTATCTTAGTAACCACAAAGAAAGGAAAGGAAAGGAAGGGCGCATGAAAGTTTCTTACAATGGGTATATCGGTTTTCAAAATCCGACACGTTTACCTAAATGGGTGAATTCAGCAGATTATGCTACACTGTATAATGAAGCTTTGACAAATGACGGATTAGCACCGAAGTATTCAGAAACCGATATTGACAATTATCGTAAAGGAACTGATTCGGATTTATATCCAAACTCCGATCAAACAGATGCTTTGTTTTCAAAAAATGGTTTTCAACATAGTCACCATATTCAGTTAGATGGAGGAACGGAAAAAACAAGATATAACTTTTCTTTGGGTTATCTGAACAGAGAAGGTTTGATAGCACAAACAGATCTGGAAAGATATTCTATCAGAGGAAACTTTGACTTTGATATCAGTAAACGTGTGAACTTTGGGGTGAATTTTTCTTATATCAGACAGGAAAAATCACAACCCTACCAAAGTATTAGTGAGTTAGTTCATCGTTCATACCGTGAAACTCCTGTAACTCCGATCAAATGGTCTAACGGAAATTGGGCAGCCTTTATGAATGAACATAATTCGGTGGCAGAAGCTGAAAATGGAGGATATGACCATTATACAGATAACTTCCTGACAGCAATTGGAACACTAGAAATAAAGCTTATAGACGGATTGTCTGTAAAAGGGGTTGCTGCGATGAATGGTAATTTTACTCATACCAAAAGACAGCAATATAATTTATCTCTTTATAATGCACCGGACGTTGTCGGTATGAAGTTCAGACCCTATCTGTTTGAAAATAGAGGTGAGTCTTCCGATATAAATCTACAAGCATTTTTAAATTATAACAAAACATTCGGAATGCATAATGTAGCAGCAGTATTAGGTTATGAACAGCGTAAATATACAAACTCTTCTATTGCTGCATCCCGTTATGATCTTCCGGAGAACAACTTGTTGGACCAAATAAATGCGGGAGATGCATCTGATCAACGTAATGATGGTGGTATGGATGAGAATAGCATCCGTTCAGTATTCGGCCGAATAAATTACAATTTTGCAGAACGTTATTTGCTTGAAGTTACACTAAGATATGATGGATCTTCACGTTTTCCCAAAAACAATCGTTTTGAGTTATTCCCCTCTGTTTCTGCCGGATGGCGTATTTCTGAAGAAGACTTTTTCAATTTTGATCCGATATCTAACTTGAAGTTAAGAGCTTCCTGGGGACATTTAGGAAATCAGGAAATTGGAAATTATGCTTATCAGAACAAATATTCTTTAGGCCGTTTATATGGCTTTGGAAATATAATGTATTCCGGTATCGCAGAAAATTATTCTATGTCAAATTCCACTATCGGTTGGGAAAATACAGAAATGGTGAATGCCGGTTTGGATTTGAACATGCTTAATAACCGATTATCATTCACTTTTGATTATTTTGTAAGAAATACCCGTGATATTTTAATGAGCTTGCCTCAACCCACTATTTTAGGGGCTTATGCTCCGGTAATCAATGCCGGTGCTGTGCGCAATAAAGGCTTTGAAATGCAACTGGGGTGGAATGATCAGTTGAAAGACTTTAATTATTATGCTAATTTAAGTGTATCCAGAGTAAAAGACAAAATTACTGACTTGAAGGGGGCTGATACTCCGGGGCGTTCCGTGGGAGATCCGATTAATAATATTTTTGGTTTAGAAGCTATTGGCTTGTTTGCCTCAGAAGAAGAAATAAAAAATGCTCCTAATCAAGACTATACAGGAGGAGCCTCTCCTGGTGATATCAGGTATAAAGATCAGAATGGAGATAAAAAGATTACGGCTGAAGATCGTGTTAATTTAGGTAATACTTTCCCTGGAGTTACTTTCGGTTTACAATTGGGGGCCAGTTACAAAGGCTTTGATATCGCGACAACTATTCACGCTGTTGCTGATGTGCAGGGTTATTTGACAGGTACAGCTGCTCAGGCATTTGCTAATGGAGCTAGTGCATTGGAAGCTCAAAAAGATCGTTGGACTCCCAATAATCTGAATGCTTCTTATCCGCGGCTTTCGCTGAATAATGCCAGCCGGAATTATACTCAGACAAATTCATTCTTTATGGAAAATGCAAGTTATATAAAGATGAGGAATTTGCAAATAGGTTATTCACTGCCTAAGTCTATCTTAAGTAACCTATTTGTTGAAAAGTGCCGTTTTTATGTAAATGCAGACAATTTGTTTACAATAACCAGTTTCAGAGGGTTTGACCCGGAAACACCCTGGGGAGGAGGGAATATTTATCCGATGGTTACTTCTTATACATTTGGTTTAAATCTTGTATTCTAATCATTAATGATGACAAACATGAAAAAGTATATATTTATATGGATTATAGGGATAATGTTTCCCTTATTTACTGCTTGTAATGATGGTTTCCTGGATTTGAATCCAAGGGATCAGTTATCAGAACAGACATTCTGGGCAACGGAAACGGATGCTTTTAATGCGCTGGTAGGTGTTTATTCCCGTTATACGGATGGAGATAATGTATGGATGTATTATGATCATATTCTTGGACTTCCTGCCCGTAGTGATGAAGCTGTCAATGTGTGGAAAGGTAATGATTATAATAACTTAGGTGCGGGAAATAACAGTCCTTCAATGTGGTATACAAAAGAATTGTGGTCTATTCGTTATCGTATCATTCGTACATGTAACGTCTTTTTGACCAACATAGATAAACCTCAAATGGATGATACAAAGCGTGAACAGATGAAAGGAGAAGTAAAATTCTTACGTGCTTTCGCTTATCATTTCTTATTGAACAACTGGGGAGGTGTTCCTATTATTGAGGAACCTTTAACGCTGGAAGAGTTGAAACGCCCGAGAAATACAGCAGAAGAGGTTTTGGATTTTATATTGAAAGATTTGGATGAGGCTGCCAAAGTATTGCCGGAAACATGGTCTTCCGAATATGCCGGACGCATTACTAAAGGAGCTGCTTTGGGAATGAAAGCTCGTGTGTTATTATATGCCGGACGTTGGGAAGAAGCTGCAATTGCGGCAAAAGCCGTGATGGATTTAGGAGTACACTCTTTATTCTCCAGTTATGAAGATTTATTTGAAATCAGCAATAAATATAATGAGGAAGTTTTGTATGCTTGGCAATATGTCGGTCAAAATATGGCAAACTATACGCAAATCTATATGCATTTCCCTAGTTATGGCGGTTGGGGTGGAACAAATCCTTTACAGGAGTTTGTAGACGGAATTCTTTGTACAGATGGTAAACCGTCTAATGAATCAGCTGTTTATAATCCGGACAAACCTTACGAGAACAGAGATCCTCGTTTTTATATGTCTGTGATTTATCCCGGTTCAACTTATAAAGGTGTCGAGATCCCGGTTTACGGAGATGTCGATTATCCGGGGGCAACAGGTAATTCTTCCCAATCAGGATATTATACTCGTAAATTCCTGGATGAAGGAGCTGTAAGGTATGCTTTGATTCCCATGGAAAGTAATGTGATTATTTTGCGTTATGCAGAAGTCCTTTTGACGTATGCTGAAGCGAAAATCGAATCAGGTTCAATCGATCAGTCCGTTTATGACGCTATCAATATGTTGAGAGCTAGAGCTTATGGTGTAGACATCAGTCAGACGGATAAATATCCGGCTGTAACAGGGGGAAGCCAGGAAGAGTTGAGAAAAATAGTACGCAATGAACGAATGATAGAACTTTGCTTTGAAGGACAGCGCAGGGACGACATTATTCGTTGGCGAACCGCAGAAAAACTAATGAATGGAGCTTGCTATGGAATTCCGATAGAAAAGGATGGAAAGGAGCATATTCTTGTAATGGAACGTCGTTTTGATCCATCTTACCATTATCTGTTCCCGATTCCACAGGATGAAATAGATTTGATCGGCAAAGATATTATGAAACAAAATCCAGGTTGGGATTAATTCTTTAGACTTTATAATCCTGAGTGGTAAATCATTCAGGATTATTTTTATCAAACCAATAAACACTTATTATCATGAGTATAAATCGTCGTAACTTTTTGAAAGGCTCTTTGCTGGGAGCCGGTGTTGCATTAACCGGCTTTACGGGCTGTACTTCAACGAATAAATCTGAGGTTGAAGCTGTTGTAAAAGAATGTGTTGAAAAAGGGAAAAACAGAAAACAGTTATTTAACATGTGCGGTTATGCCGCTGCCCCTATTCCGGTTGTTCGTTTAGGTTATGTAGGGATAGGTAGTCGTGGAAGTTGGGCGGTTACACGTATTCTCAATATCAAAGAGATTGAAATCAGAGGACTGTGTGATCTCCGGGAAGAAGCGGTAAAAAAGAATCAGGAAACCTTGAAGAATTTTAATAAGCGTCCGGCAGAAGAATATTTTGGAGATGAATATGCTTGGAAAAAATTATGTGAACAGGAAGATATCGATTTGATCTATATCGCAACTCCCTGGGAATGGCATACTCCTATCGCTGTATATGCTATGGAATGTGGAAAACATGTAGCAGTGGAAGTTCCTGCCGCAAAAACTCTGGAAGAATGCTGGCAATTAGTAGAAACCTCGGAGAGGACAAAAAGACATTGCATGCAGTTGGAAAATTGTTGTTATGACTTCTTTGAAATATTAACTGTAAATATGGTTCAACAGGGATTGTTTGGAGAAGTTATACATGGGGAAGGGGCTTATATACATGAGTTATTGAGTGGTATGTTTGGAGAACCGCAATGGCCGACCTGGCGATGGGATGAAAATCATAAAAGTGGGAATCCTTATCCGACTCATGGACTGGGGCCGGTTTGTTGGGCAATGAATATTAATCGGGGAGATAAGATGGAATATTTGACTTCTATGTCAACTGATGATTTCTTGATGGAAGCAAAAGCCAAAGAATTAGCCGCCCAAAATGATTATTACAAACCAATGGCAGAAATGAAATACCGGGGAAATATGAATACGACAACGGTTCGTACAACTAGAGGAAAAACAATCATGATTCAACATGATGTAAGTACTCCACATCCTTACGATCGCTTACATGTTTTGACGGGTACAAAAGGATCATGCCGGAAATATCCGGAGCCGGGTAAGATTGCGTTCGGACATGATTATATATCTCCAGAGAAACTGGCGGAATTGGAAGTTCAGTATACGCCTGAAGTTGTCAAACACATTTCTGAAGTTGCCAAAATTATTGGTGGACACGGAGGGATGGATTTTATTATGGATTGGCGTATGATAGATTGTTTGAGAAATGGTCTTCCCCTCGATATGGATGTATATGATGCGGCAAGCTGGTGTTCTATTACTCCGTTGAGCTATTGGTCCGTAGCTAACCGTTCTAACTCTATCGATATCCCTGATTTTACAGGGGGAGCATGGCTAAAAAATCATCCCGTGGATTTGACTCTTCGGGGAGGAGGCAATACGAATGTTGTTGAACAACCTAAATCCTGATTTCAAAGTTTTCTAGCAAGGGTAAGCATTTTTATCAACCGGAAAGGTCTATAAGAGAGTGTGGCTTTTGACACTCTCTTTATTTCACTTTTTCAAACCAAGGCAACCTCTCTAGCGGAGCTTCCACCTCTATTGTTTTGGGACCACGGAATTTTTTACCGGTGTCGTCTTTCCATTGTCCTTTGGGTAACATTACTTTGCGTTTATGTTCCTTTGTTACGATGGGAGCTACCAGATATTTGTCGCCTAGCATAAACTGGTCTTTGCAGTCGATAAATCCCTGATGAGGGAAAGCATATTCCATATGGCGGAGGATTGGTTCGCCGGTCTCTGCAGAGTGGCGGGCCTGTTCCAGAATGTAACCTCCCATTTTCTCATGCAAATGAGCGTAATCACGGCAAATAGCCAGATGTTTTTCATCCAGGATGCGCCAGGGGGCAACCGAGAACTGCATCATCGGCATCAGCGTATGTACCTGGCAGGAACGAACGATCAACTCCTGGTCCAGCTTTGTCTGGTCTACTCCCAGGAAAGAGCCGAACTGGCCTCCGCCGATCATGTCGGGACAGGCATAAGCATATCCTAATAATCCGGCAGCAATCATATCGGGAATCAGGAGTCCTACCGCATTCCAGGAATAATCCTTATCTCCCAGACGTTGTACTAAAGCCTGACCACCCATTTTCCATCCGGCACGGTATTCATTAAATGGGAAATCCAATCCGATCTTAGCCCAGTATTCGCACATATCCACAGAGGTGGCAGCTTTGTCATAAAACTCCAGAGTCGGATCATTGTAATGACCGATATCACCGGCGTCAAATTTGAAACCGTCTACTCCGTATTGTTCCTGCATATTGCGCAATTGTTTCTTCAAATGTTCGGCTGCGGCAGGGTTACTTAAATCGTAACAAGCACTATAACCATTCCACCAAGGGATGATTGCAGCCTGCTTAGTTCCTTTCTTTTTGATCAGATAGCCTTTCTGTTGCAACTCACGGAATTCGGGACTATCCGGACTGACAAACGGGCAAATCCATAACATGATACGGAATCCGTCTTTGTGCAATTGGTCGATCATACCTTTCGGATCGGGGAAACGTTCCGGTTTGAAATCAAAATTACCGTAATGCTTCTGCCAGTTATCGTCCACCATGAAAACACCCACCGGGAAGTTATTTTTCATTATGTTATCTGCATATTTCAATATATCTTCCTGATTCTGATTGTACATCAGTTCAATCCAGGTGTTGTATTGCGGCATTGAAAAGAATAAAGAATCCGGTAACTGTCCGGAAGGAGGAAAATGTTTGGTAGAGGCTGCCATATAAGCGTCTTTCAGTGTATTCCCTGCCAACACAGGTTCCAAGCTTTCATAATCTGAAAACAGATGTAGATTTCCGCCCTCTATCTTGAAAGAGAAAGGTTTGTCACTCCAGATGTAGCGGCCTTCCGAAGAAAGAAGAAGAGGTACATTCTGATTGTTCAGATTCTCGGCAGACAGGTCGAACAGTCGCATATCGTTCTTGAACGGCATTTGGGAACCTAATCCAACCATACCTCCCCACCATTTCTCTCCTTCTAGAGAACTGATTTTAGATTCATATTTACTTCCGGCCCAACAAGGGGAAATTATTACCAGGAGAAGCAAAAAAAGACAGATTTTTTTGAGATTCATAGTGTTATCTTCAAGTTATTGTTCAAATACTTCTGCAAAGATACGTTTTACAGTCGAAATACAATCACCCTCCGGTTCGGATGAATAAGAATCCGTCAATTTTGTCCAGGGTTCTTCCAATGCGTAGAAATCGATTGCAGTCGGCTTTTTGCCATCCAGTAATTCGTTCTGATAGTCGAACCATGTTTTCCATCTCATGTAATAGAAGTCTTTCAGGATACCGTTCCATTCTTTATGGGCATAATCACGCAAACCGCCTTTATCGGCAGCATTGCGGTTCCCCCAGGTCGTGATCTGTACACGGGCATTCCATTCATACTGGTCTTTTTCTTCCGGGGTATTTCCGAGAGAGCGGGCCCGGGCGATCCAATTTCCGACTTTAAATTCCGGACGGGTTCCCAGTAACTCATCTTGTAACAGGAGAAGTTGCAGAAAGCGGTTGGCAGCTGTATTGTAAAGCTGTTTATCACCGGAAGCAAAGGAGGCTTCCACTACTTTTTCCACCAAACGACCTTTTTCGGCAATGGCCTGGCGGACGATGTCTACCAGATCGTATTCAAAATTATTATTACCTGTAAACTGGTCAGCTACGGAAACCATCATGGCTGCGGCACGAATAACGTCATCCGGATTGTAATAGTCACTCATTTCAGACCAACTCGATACCAGATAAGGATGATCGGAAGGGCGGGCACAGAAAATAGATTCGTGAGTACCCTGTTGCGTATTTTCCGGCGGACAATTATAAATGGAATTGCTCAGGAGAATCCATGCCTCCTGCACGGTTGGATTCGCTTTTCCGTAACGGGCTACCGTGTAGTTTTTAAGCCACTCATTTTTATCGAAATGTACCGGGCACCAGGGGAGTTCCGTCAACAGTTCGAACATGACCGGATTATTTTCGCTTCCTTCCATTGTCATTCCTACACCACGCAATGTTTTGCCGAAAGAGCTTTCTTTGGCTTTATAGTATTCGTCGATCACGTGCGCCATTTTACCGTGCAGACCTACATTGCCACCGTAGTTCAGCAACATGCAATAAATCCAGTCGTGCTGGCCGAAACCGTCTTTGCGATGCCAGGTAGATTCGGGATCCCCCCACTGCGGGCGGCTTTCGGAAAACAGGTCCAGGACGATCATATCGCCGGCTTTCAGATTCTCAATCATTTGAGAGCGTGGATTTGCCTGCCAGGCTTGTGCCACCCATACGGCTTTCGGATTGTTTTTCTTCATAGCCTGCATAATTGCTTTTCCCGCGGCATCCAAGTCTACTCCGGCTACGCTTCCACCTTCATGGAAGGGATCCATGCTGTAGAAGTTAGCTTTGCCGTAGAGTTTGTTCAGCTCTTTATAATACAGGGAGGCTATTTCCTGGAAGCGGGGATCTGTCGGTTGCAGGAATGCAGGGCGGTGGTAACCACACCATAGTCCGGGGTCGGAAACATTCAGTCCCAGTTTTTCTTTTGCATTGTGAGGAACCATTCCCGAATAACCGGGGAAGACGGGTTCAATGCCGTATTCGCGCATCCGTTTTACAATACGCTGTTGCAGGGTGATCTGCTGTTTGTACCAGCTGTCGGGATTCGGCCCACCCCAGCCTTCCAGATTATTCATCAGCCACCAGGCCTGAAAACCGGGGCCGGCAATAAACTCGTTGATTTCGTCTTTATTGTATCCTAACTTTTTAAGTACATTATACCAGACGCCGTCCGTCCCGACCATGGCAAGCGGCAGGTTGATTCCATGCAGAGCCATCCAGTCAATTTCCTTTTCCCAACGTTCCCAATCCCAGAAAGCCATAGTATACGAATAGGTGCAATAATTGAAATCGTAGCGATATTTCATGTCTGTTTCATGACGTTCCTTTTGGGTGACGGCAGGCAAAACTTCTGGAAGCTTAGCCTGCATGCCATTCCAGGAAAGATGGATTCCGGCATGATATTTCAGATACCAGTTTAATCCTACCGCTATATTTACCGGGTTATTTCCACGGATGACGACTTTGTTTCCTTTCTGATCCAGTTCGAAAAAGTCGACCGGAGATTTGATCTGTTCGATAATGAATTTATCGGAAGCTCCTTTGTCAATGCGTTCCAACAAAGCCTCGACGGGTGATGCAGCTTTGGCTATCACCGCGATGAATAGTAAACATAAGAGATGAATTATTTTCATAGAATTAATCTTATTTGATAGTGATGATTAACGTAGCTTTTTGCCCTTTCAATAATGACTCCGGTAATCCTTTGATCTGGCCATCTACAATAACAGTTCCTTCTTTTTGAACTTTTTCAAAGGCTTCCTTATTTAAAGGTTCCCATTCCACAAATTGTTGAGTTGTAGTACCGTCATTATAATGTACATTGACAAACGAAGGTGTATATAACAATTCGCGGGTAATGTGCCCGTCAATATTCCGTAAAGTAGCTTTCCCTTCGGCAACTTGTAAACAGGCAGGTTCGATAGAGGTAATGCACAAATCATTCTCCGGAATGCTCTTGTATCCTTCCGGTATTTTTTTGTACATACGAATGTAGTCGATATCAAAACTTTTAGGATAGGGAATGGTTGGATCATAAGTACCTGTCCAACCATCTTTGGCTTTCCGGTTATCATAAAAAGAAATGATTTGGATGAGCGGATAGGTAATCGCTGCTTTATGTTTCATAACCTGTATGCCATCGACATAAACAGTGACACCTTCCGGTGTCCAGTCGAAGCCATATATATGGAATTCTTCTGCCAATTTTTTATTGGCAAACCACGGATGTTCCGTATGATATTGAATGGTAGAATCTTTCCAGCTATGTACTGTTGCCCAAATGCGATTGACATCAGTTCCCAGTATTTCGAATATATCGATTTCACAACTTTGATTCGGATCGTCTTCGAAACCGATGAGCCACCAGGCACAATGAACACCTCCGCCATCCTGCATCTTGGCACGCATTTCGTAATATCCGTACTGATTGATCTGAGTTGCTTCGGTTTTTATCTGGTGAAGTGCTTTTTTCTTTGGGTCATAATGATGCAGCCCGGTACGACTGGCACTCATGAAACCGGAAATATACATACCGTTATCAAATTCATTCTTTGAGTTCTTGTCAATGATAAGTCTGATAATACCATTCTTCATTTCATAAGTCGGGGTACAAACGGATCTGTCTTTAGGCCATGACGGCAAATACTCCGGAATCCATTTATCGGTATTAATTTCTTTACCATCAAATTCATCATGGAAAATTAAGCGGTATCCTTCTTTTTCCAACGGGTTGGGAGGATAGTCCTGAGCATTGGAAGGTAGTATATTACTTATAAAAAGTAAACCGGAGAGAAATGTGTAAAACAAGTGTTTCATGATATTTAGTTTTATTAGAGAAAAAAGGCCGCAGTTAAAAGCGGCCTTTTCTTAAAAATGCAAATATAGTTTTTTTATTTGGAGGAACGAATTAATATCCGGGGTTCTGGATAATAATTCCTTTCCCCTCGTTGATGACAGCCTGTGGCAACGGGAAGAGAACAAATTCGGGTTTCGTCGTCGTTGAACCACGGTCGATCGCGTTCTGGATGAATTTACCATGTCGAATCAGGTCTGCACGGCGATTTCCTTCCCACCAAAATTCGTGACCGCGTTCCTGAAGCATCTTATCCAGAAAATCATCGACGCCTTTTATGTCTCCCATAGTATATGGAGACAATTTAGCTCGTACACGTATTTGATTTAACAAATCGACAGCTTCTTGTGTTACCGAATTTCCCTGGCGGACGATTGCTTCTGAAAGCAAAGTCAGCACATCTGCGTAGCGATAAACGATCCAATCGATCTGGCTGCCATCACCTGTTGATTCCGGATCTTCGCCATATTTCACAGGAACCGCGCCTGAATAGGTATTACCATGTTTTATAATATCAGATTCTTCATTGAATAATACGCCGTCGTTACCCATATATTCGCCAACCAATACGGATAGACGATCATCGTTCTTGTCAAATGTGCGATAGAAAGGCCAGGGAACCTTGAAGCCGTCCCAACGCTGGATAGAATTGTTCTTACAGGGATAGTTACCCGGCAGGCAATGGTCGTGCCATAATTCCAGTTGGGTACCTCTTTCTTCGGTGCAGGCAAAGATGATTTCTTTATTCTGTTCGTTTTCCAGGGTGAAAATAGACTGGTAGGAATCCATTAATCCGTATCCGTAGTCGGCTTTCATCAACTCACGACCACATTCAACAGCTTTTGCCCAGTTCTTTTCGTGCATGTAGAATTTCATCAGGACTGTATATGCTAGACCTTTATCAAAACGTCCGAATGCAGAAGCGCGGGTAGGAAGGCCTTCCAGTGCTGATTTTAATTCTGTTTCGATAAATGTTGTCATTTCTTCCTGGCTTGCCCGGGGAATGATCTCTTCTGCCAACGGGTTATTTAGCTGTTCAAGTGTAGGTATTGGCATGGGACCATAGAAATCATATAAGAGGAAGGCTAGCCAACCACGTCCCATATGGATTTCGGCATTCATACGTGCTTTCACATTATCTGCCATTTCCACACCGGAAATGCGTTCAAGCGTCAATGTCATTGTCCCCAGATATTTGGCATAATTGGTGTAGTTTATTGTCGAATACTGGTGATTGGGTGTCCAGTTGTGACTGGTCAAAGGAATCCATGCATCATTCACCCAACAACAAACAGCCAGATCGGTCGACATATCTCCGATAATCTGTACACCGGTTGCCACGTTGAAGATACCACTATAGTTATCGCAACGAAAAGGGGCGTAAACTCCGCCTGTGATCAATGCTTCCGCATCTTTCTCTGTTTTTGGGAAAAATCCGGGGTTGATGGCATCATATCTTTCCGGCTCCAGATCAGTACATGAGATTAATGTACAGCAGCACATTAATGTATATAATAATTTCTTCATGATTTTATATCTTCTTTTATTGATTAATAAATTAGAATGTAATATCCAAACCAAAGCTGTAAGTACGGACATTCGGATAAGCCCATTGCAGACTTGAAGGAGTACTTTCTGAACTTGAAATGTCAGTTTCCGGGTCAAGTCCTGTATACGGCGTGATAACAAACGGGTTGTTCACATCAAAATATACGCGGACATTAGATAAGATGTGCTTGCTGGTCTTGATCGGTATATTATAGCCTAACGTAATATTGCGACAACGGATAAACCAGGTCTTTTCGTAATAATAATCACCCGTTCCGTAAGCGCTTTCAGTTTGGAAATAACCAGGCAATGTGCCGTTAGGATTCGTTGAACTCCAAATATCGCCTACTGAAACCGGTTGGTTGTAACCACGGCGTAAGTCATTGACGTTATTACTAATCCAGGTTTTCTTATAGCTACCGGCTGATAATTTATCAAATTGTCCGTAGAAATAAACATTCAGATCAAAGTTTTTATAACGAAATGTATTGTTAAAACCAAACAGATACCCAGGGTCGGCAGAACCATAAATCACTTTATCAGCATCATCCAGTTTGCCGTCAGGTTTACCGGTCTTCATTGGAATACCGTGTTCATCAACTTTAATCGAACCGTCTTCATTGTAAACATATCCGTTGATATCTTTAATTTTTACCTGTCCGGGAAGAGCTCCTGGCATATGGTCGATCTTTTCACCCGGTTGTACCAGGCCATCTGACAGATAACCGGCATAAGAACGGATATAACCGTTGTATTCGCTGTATGCACTCGGCTTCCAGTTCGGATCGCGTTCTTTCCATTTGTCCCGGTATAAAGAGAATGTCAGATCGGAAGTCCATTCAAAATTATTGTTACGGATATTGGTAGTATTGAGTGTAAATTCAAAACCCTGGCTTTGAGTTTTACCTACGTTAGCTATAATTTTATTCACTTCGTTGTAAGATAACAGAGTCCGTTCGTTTAACAGGTCTGATATTACTTTGTGGAAATATTCAGCTGTTACATTAATACGACCGTTCAGAAAACCTAAATCCAGACCAAGGTTCCATTCACGTGTCGTTTCCCAGGTAAGTTCATTGTTACCCATCTGATCCAGGTAAACACCATTAACTGCACTACCGCCAAAGAAATTATTATTACCCACTTTATAGTAGCTATATGCTTTGTCACCCACATTGGCATTACCTGTTTCACCATAGCTCAAACGTAATTTACCGTTTGATAAGATATTTGTCAAAGACTTCAGGAATTCTTCTTCCGTAAATCTCCATCCGGCAGCAACAGAAGGAAAATACCCCCAGCGGTTTCCATCTGCAAAGTTAGAGGAACCATCGGCACGAAGAGTGGCAGTCAATAAATAACGATCTTTGAATGAATAGTTCACGCGACCAAAAAATGAGGCCATGCGTGATTTTGTTGCACTTGAACCTACAGTCGGACGTTTTGCATTGCCTGCTCCCAGATTATTATATAAGAAACCATCTGTAATGAAGTCATTGCTCTTTCCTGACAGAAATTCATAATCAAACAACTGGTAAGAATGACCAACCAATGCATTTAAATTATGATCACCAAATTGTTTAGTATAGTTAGCTGTTAATTCCATCAGATAGTCTGAGTTATCAGCCTGTGCTATATAACCCGAACCATTTTCTCTTGCTCCATACAACGTTGTTGTAGGCATGTATTGTTTACGTTTCTGATAGTTACGGTCGATACCGAAATTAGCTTTCAACAATAAATCCTGAATCGGACGAACTTCAAAGAAAACCGTACCTAGTAATCTTTCTTTAGTTGTCTTATCTGTAATATCCAATAAAGAAACTGGGTTGGGAAGGAAAGAGGCGTCCTGATTCATTGAGTATTCACCGTTTTCATCGCGTACAGGCAATGTTGGATTAAACTGAGCGGCCGAAACCAGGATACCTGCATTTTCATTCTGCCCATTTCCCAGAGGAATATTATCATATTGGTTACGGGATACATTCAGGTTTACTCCCATCTTTACATATTTACTCAGTTTCTGATCCAGATTTACACGTGCAGAATAACGCTCCATGGCATTATTTTTAATTACACCGTCTTGTTTGAAATAGTTACCGGAAACCAGATATTTCGTATTCTCATTACCGCCGGTAATGGATAAATTATGTGAAGTTTGGAATCCCAATCGGGAGATTTCGTCAAACCAATTTGTGTTATATGCAGGATTGGCAATTTGTTCAGCAGTATAATCCGGAACAAAAGGTGAAGCCACTTCTGATTCGGATTTACCACCATAAATGCCCACGCCATTCGTACGCAGCCAAAGCTCTTTTCTGTAATCGTTTGTCGCTTGCATAAAGCCTGAAGCATCCAACATTTCATAAGACTTTGAAATATCCTGAACAGATGCAGAACCGGAATACTGTACTTTTGCCGCACCACTTTTACCTCGTTTCGTCGTTACGATAATCACACCGTTACCGGCACGTGCACCATAAATAGCAGTAGAACTTGCATCCTTCAGTACTTCGATAGATTCTATATCGTTCGGGTTAATTGAAGACAGGATATTATCCTTATTTCCATCCTTATATTGGTTTCCGCTGTCCAATGATCCCGGATCGCTCACTGGAAAACCATCGATAATGATCAGCGGATCATTCCCAGCCTTGTCTGAAGAGGCAGCACCGCGGATACGGAAAGTAGACTGACCTCCCGGCTGTGCACTGATCGTACTTACCTGCAAACCGGCAGCCTTACCAGCTAGCGCATGACTGATGGTTGAAACCGTACCGACGGGGGCATCGTCCATTTTAACAGAAGCAACAGCGCCAGTCAGGTCTTTCTTCTTCATCGTACCGTAACCGACAACGACAACTTCTTCCAGCGCCTGTGAATCTTCTTTCAATGTTACATTAATAACACTCTGTCCTTTTACGGCAATATCCTGTGGAATATAGCCGATAAAAGAAATCTGCAATGTTGCATTGGCAGGCACCTCGATAGAGAATTTACCGTCTAGATCGGTAGTCGTACCATTGGTTGTTCCTTTTTGAATCACGTTAGCTCCGGCAACCGGTCCCATAAGATCACTGACAACACCTGTTACTTTCTGTGATTGTTGTGAAATAGCAGCATTTGAAACATGTTCTGTAGTCAGCACAATGTGACGGTCTTTGATCGTATATCTCAAGCCTGTTTTGGTGGCAATGGCATCCAAAACGTCCTGGATATTGGCATTCTTTTTTCTGATCGAGATCTTTTCGTTTTTATTGACCTCTTCCAGATTATAGAAAAACAAGAACTCTGATTGTTTTTCTATTTGTTTCAACACATTTTCTAATGTCTCCTCTTTGGCAGAAACATTTAGTTTTGTTGTTTGCGCATAAGTTGCGGCGACCATTTGCGACAAGCAAACGGTTAGCATTAACACGGTTAATTTCATAATTTTTATAGTTCTTTTCAGATTTACAGAAACAACTATACGTTGATTATTCATACTTTTGAATGTTTTAAGATTAAACATAATCCCACGGCAATGGGAGTTTAATTGAATCACACGTTTTAGAAGAGAGAATCCGGCAAGATTTTCTCTTCTTTTCTTTTTACCTCTTTACTCGCTCATATTAATACATTTTTAAGATTAGCTATTATTTATATTTCAGAAACGGTTATATGACGGTCGTCAATCCTATATTTGATTGGAATAGAAAGGTTGACGATTTCCATGATATCTTTTATACTTTGTCCCCGGTAAAAAGTTCCGGTGAAAGTTCGTTTGTTCAGAGTTTCGGACGTGACGGTAAATTGCACTCCATAGACATGACTCAGCCGGTAAAGTATGGCTTCCAGGCTTTGTTCCGGAAAATAATAATAACCGGTAGTCCAGGATGTGAA
>OGZA01001319.1_pt1 | contig 16988 bp, 10 predicted proteins | sample 1576591 | NCBI WGS metagenome assembly OGZA01 (sample SAMEA3541565, study PRJEB24748) | human gut metagenome | biome: human gut; feature: human-associated habitat; material: faeces | place: China | collected 2012
CGGTCCGTACGCTCACCGCCGATCTCGTAGGCCGTAGCCACACGGATCGTGTCGACGTTCATTTCGTGCAGGCTCAAGTAACATTTACCGGAAACGGCCATACAGAGAGCTCCGTGGGCAAACATTTCGATACGGATCAGTTCTCCTTTCGGTCCCGTAATCTGCTGGTCGACGATCTGCCGATAGATTTCATGCACCTGTTTCAAATTCAGCTCACGCGCCAAGACGACAACATCGGCAAAACGGGCATAGAATCGCAACGCCTCGGTATTGGAAATATTCAGCTGGGTCGATAAATGCACCTCTACCCCTATCTCGCGGGCATAGGTCATAGCCGCCACATCGCTGGCGATAATAGCCGAGAGCCCGGCCTCCTTCGCCGCATCGATAATACGATGTAACAGAGGTATATCTTCGTCGTAGATAACGGTATTGACCGTCAGATAACTCTTTATGTGATGCTCGTTACAAATACGCACAATCTCGTGTAAATCGTCTATCGTAAAATTATCCGACGAACGGGCTCGCATATTCAGCCCCTCGATACCGAAATATACCGAATCGGCCCCTCCCTGTATGGCCGCCGTCAAAGAATCGTACGAACCCACCGGCGCCATAATTTCAAAATCGCTTCTCTTCATCATAAACAAACCGTTCTATTTCCCGGTGATTATTTTTCGTATTTCGTTTAGTTTATTCAATGCTTCTACCGGTGTAAGGTTATTGATATCGACCTGTAAAATTTCGTCCCGAACCTATGAAAGCACAGGATCGTCCAGTTGGAAAAAACTCAACTGCATGCCACCTCTCGACGAAGCGATTTCGGCGGTAGGCTTGGCGATACCGTTCTGGCGGTTCTCCGACTCCAACTGTTTCAATATCTGGTTGGCCCGCTTGACGATGCTCTGGGGCATACCGGCCAGCTTCGCCACATGGATACCGAAACTGTGCTCGCTACCGCCACGTACCAATTTCCGCAAGAATATCACCTTGTTGTCGACCTCTTTTACCGAAACGTTATAATTGACAATGCGTTTATATGTACGCTCCATTTCGTTCAACTCGTGATAATGGGTAGCGAACAACGTTTTGGCTCGGGCTTTGGGGTGCTCGTGTATATGCTCGACAATAGCCCACGCGATAGATATACCGTCGTAAGTACTCGTTCCCCGCCCCAGCTCGTCGAACAGAACCAAACTCCGCTCCGACAGATTGTTGAGAATATCGGCGGCCTCGGTCATCTCGACCATAAAGGTAGATTCGCCGAGCGAGATATTGTCCGATGCCCCCACACGAGTGAAAATCTTGTCCACAATCCCTATCTTAGCGGCCTCGGACGGAACGAAACTTCCTATCTGAGCCATCAGAACAATCAAAGCGGTCTGGCGCAACAACGCCGATTTACCGGCCATGTTGGGTCCCGTTATCATCATGATTTGCTGCTTGTCGTTGTCGAGCTCGACACTGTTGCTGATGTAGGGTTCGCCCGGCGGCAACTGTTTCTCGATAACCGGGTGACGTCCTTCCTTGATGTCGATAACCAGCGAATCGTTTACTTCGGGACGAATATACCGGTTTTCCACGGCCGACTTCACGAACGACAACAGGCAGTCGAGCCGCGCAATGAGATTGGAATCGAGTTGTATGGCAGGAATATACTCCGTCAATGCAAGAATCAAATCATTGAACAACTGCGTTTCCAATGAAAGAATCTTCTCTTCCGCCCCCAAAATCTTCTCCTCGTATTCTTTCAACTCTTGGGTGATATAACGCTCTGCGCTCACCAACGTCTGCTTTCTGATCCAATCGGAAGGAACCTTGTCCTTGTGAGTATTGCGCACTTCGATGTAATACCCGAATACGTTGTTATACCCGATTTTCAAGCTGGGAATACCCGTTTTCTCGCTCTCGCGCTGCTGCACGTGCAACAAATAGTCTTTCCCCGAATAGGAAATTTCTCGCAACTCGTCGAGTTCGTCGTTCACCCCCTTGCGGATAATTCCTCCCCGATTCACCAAATTGGGCGCATCGGGATTAATTTCATGCTCGATTCGGTCCCTGATGATCGTACAGCAATTCAGTTGTTCCCCGATACGTTGCAATACAGGTTCATCGCTCTGCTCGCAAACAGCCTTGATAGGCTCTATCGCCGACAATGCCACTTTCAACTGAACCACCTCGCGAGGCGAAATACGCCCCACCGCTACTTTCGAAATGAGGCGTTCCATATCGCCTATCGTATCGAGTTGCGGATCGATAACCTCCCTAACTTCGGGGTGGCGGAAAAAGAATTCCACTCCGTTCAACCGATCCTCGATAGGCTTCACATCTTTCAACGGAAAGACAACCCACCGTTTGAGCATACGTGCCCCCATCGGGGTGACAGTCCGGTCTATCACGTCGAGCAGGCTCTTTCCCCCTTCGTTCATCGGAGAAAGCAATTCGAGACTCCGCACCGTGAATTTATCCAATCGCACATATCGCTCCTCCTCGATACGAGACAGCGATGTAATGTGCGAAATCTGCGTATGCTGTGTAATATCCAAATAATGAAGCAGAGACCCCGCGGCGATAATGGCGTTGGGCATATTGTGAATTCCGAAACCTTTGAGGTTTTTCGTCTCGAAGTGACGCAATAAGCGATCCGAAGCGGCATCCTCGGTATAAACCCAATCGTCCAACTCGAAAGTAAAAAAACGGGAACCGAAATGCTCCTCGAACAATTTCCGTTTCGTGCGTTCGAACAGCACCTCTTTCGGAGAGAAATTGCCCAACAGCTTGTCCACATAGTCGAAATCTCCCTCGGCGGTCAAGAATTCACCCGTCGATATATCGAGAAAAGCCACACCCACTTTGTTACCTTTCCCGAAATGAACACCCGCCAAGAAATTATTCTCTCGGTGATCGAGAATATTGTCGTTAATCGACACGCCCGGTGTCACCAATTCCGTAATGCCGCGCTTGACCAATTTTTTTGTCAGTTTCGGGTCTTCCAGCTGTTCGCAAATAGCCACCCGTTTTCCGGCACGCACCAATTTGGGAAGGTAAGTATCGAGAGCATGATGGGGAAAACCGGCCAACTCCACATACTGGGCGGCTCCATTTGCCCGGCGAGTCAATGTAATCCCCAATATTTCCGATGCCACCAAAGCATCGTCCGAAAACGTTTCATAAAAGTCTCCCACCCTGAAAAGCAATATCGCATCGGGATGCTTGGCTTTCATCTCGATATACTGTTTCATCAGCGGAGTTTCGACAATTTCCTTGGCCACGATATATTTCTTTTATATTCGTATGAATAATCCCGTTTAAGAGAAACAAAGATAACATTTTCGACCGGAATTGTGAAATTAAAAAAATGTAAGAAACTGTTTTTATTTTTTTCTACTCCTCACTTCATCGCTGCCACTCCCCCATTCCCCACTCTCCCCTGTGTTTCGAAAAACAAAAAGTCAGCTCTTAAAAACGACGAGTAAGATTTATGCTTCTCTATTGAAACAGCTCTCTCCCTCCTCCCGCCAGACCTTGTAACATTCGAAACATTTCGCTCCTCCCCTTGCCGTGTCCCGTAGCACTACGGGTTGTTTTACAACGCAAAATATAGGAGAGGTGGCACGTAGGGACGGAGGGGTTAAAGAAATACCAGCAGTAAAAGCAACAGAGACAAGACTTCTCCCCCCCGCTCATCGTAGATGAGATGGGACGAGTTCACCACCGACAAACTATACTTTCAGGAAAATATTTTTCCGATACAGAAAATAGAGGAAGAACCAGCAACAAGCGACATATCCTGCACGAAGGACGACCGCACCGGCAGGCTCACCGGCACATTCTCCCACCCATTGGGATATACCTCCGAACAAAAACTTATTCATGTGAGAAAATCCTACCACCTGCTGCGCCAGATAAATCGTTATCGAATTTAGTCCTATCACTCGGAAAAAGAGAGTCCACGATTTCCACCCTTTCACATCGACGATATAATAGAACAAAGCGAACAACAAGAACGAAAGTCCTCCCACGAAACAGGTAAACGAACTGCTCCAAAGCATTTTGTTAATCGGGAATACGGTATTCCAAACCAGCCCTATGGCGACCAACACAACCCCGATTCCCGACAAAAGCAAACTCTTTCTCTCTCCGCTTCCCAAGCGGGTGGAACGGACGATTTCCCCCGCATAAATTCCCAATAATGCCGTGACTATCGCCGGAAGCGTGCTCAGTAAACCCTCCGGGTCGAAATTACCGCATATCAATTTCCCCGGCAAACAATGCCGATCGATATATCCGACCAGATTCCCTTCGATAGAAAGAGGGGAAGCCCCCGCAGCATCGGGAGCCGGCACAAAGGCCAACAGCAACCAATAACCCACCAAGATAAAGACAATCAAACCATATTGTACCGACTTTTTCAAACTCATGTAAATGAAAGCCCCGAGCATCCACGCCAGCCCGATACGCCCCAAAACGCTTGCCAAACGCACATCGGGGAAATTCAACTGTAAGAATCCGTTATACAAGAATCCCAGCAAAACGAGGGTGACACCCCGGCGGAAAACCCTCAGGCAAATATGTTTGTCGCTCGATCCGCTCCCCCTTTGCTTGGCCAATGAAAACGGGAAAGATATACCTGCGACAAACAAGAACAAGGGGAATATCATATCGTGTTGGGTAAACCCGTCCCACGGGACGTGCCGCATGTGCCCCGCTATGACATCGCCCACCGCCGTCGGGTGCAAGGCATTCAAGGCGACTACCAACGGGGCGAAACCCATAATAAAAAGCATATCGAATCCCCGAAGGGTATCCAATGACAACAGACGTGTGTTTTTCTTTGTTTCTTTCTTTGTTTCCATATCCGAATTTTGTTTTTCTGTATAGTATACAAGCAACTCGGCTCGTTTATCCAATGATGCGTTATACTCCCTAATCCGCACCCGCAGCGATCCCGATCGAATGTATGTCTCTGCCTATTTCGACAACAGCTTTTTTATCCGTTCCACATCGTCTTCCCGTTCCGGTGGAATAATTCCCCGTCGATAGAAATCTTCGAAATCCGAGAGAAAGTCCTCTTTTAGCTCTTCCTTGTATCGCAGGTATATCTCTTCCGCCTCGGCATATCGACCTTGAAGAAGAAGGGATGCCGCAAGATTTGTATAAATAGTATGATGAGTAAAATCATATTTTGATCCCTCACGGGCATACCGTTCAGCTTCTTCAAAATTGCCCTGAGCGAGAAATAAGAATGAAAGGTTATTGCACGCTCGTACTAAATACGGCTCGTACACTTGTGGATTCACTGCCGTAAGCCGTTGATAAACCTCCAAGGCAGAGAGATACATCTCTTCGCTATCCTCATAACGTTGGGTATCGCTGCACAAAAGGCCTAAGTTATTTTGAACCATTGCCAAGCTCGGCTCATAGGCTTGTGGACTAATGGCCGCAAGTCGCTGGCAAATGTCTAAATTTTCTCGATAACGAGCTTCCGCCAAATCGTATCATTTGTTTGTCTGTAAAAAACAACCATACTCAAACAAACTTTTTGCCAACTCTTCCTCCGAAAGGTTGGCACGGATCAGCTCGATACCCTGCTCATAGGCATGGCAAGCCAATTCGAAGCGACGAGGCTCTGCATAGTCTGTCATCAAAGCCTTTGCCCGCAAAACATACTCCTCGGCCAACGATCGTGTCTTTTGAAGTCCCGCCTCGATAAGCGACCGACCGGAATCGACCAGTAGTTTCCCTTGCTCTATCTCCTTGCGGGCCTGAGCGGCATCGGCGGCAATATCTTTTTCATTCAAAATCTCCACGACCCCTTTGCTGTTCCCTCGCTCGAACATCTCTATCGCCAACCGTTTGCGCTCGCTCACCGGCGTTCCGCTCCCGATCAGCTTGTTGATGGATAGAGCAAGATCGAACAGCCGGCTCTCCAATCGGTTGAGACTTTCCCGTTTCTTGTATAGTTCCGCCTGTTTCTCGTCAATCATCGGTTGGAGCTCGGCGACACCGGTCGCTCTCAGTCGGGCGATCTCTGTATTCAATCGGGCGATGGACTCTTTCAACGAAAGGTATTCCGGATTCTCGGCGGCAAAAGAGAGATTGTCCAGTTCGGCTATCTTGTGGCCGTAAAGCGAAACGACTCCGTTCTCTATCTTAAAGTGGTTACCCTCGGTTACGGAAGCGTTGCCCGATACCGATGGAATGATCCGCTCCAACTGCATGACAAAATGCAACTTCATGGCATCGTCGGTGGCATAGTTGCACCAATAATGCCCCACCCGATCGAACAAATCTTCCTTGAATCGTTTCAATGCCTCGTCCTCCATTTCACCTTCTATCAAGGCACGAATATAGACAAATGTCTTGGGGTGACTCTGACTCTTCACATATTCGTCTAAGGCTTGATTGAACTCCTCTATGGTGTATTCTCCCGCTTTGCGGTGAAACATACAGATACAAATATCGCTGGCACGTACTATGCGGTTGTAGTCGTCCTGAGTACGGCTTCCGGTGCAAAATGCCGAAAAATCTTCCCAACGTCTGCACCTTATGCGATACCCCCGAGGCTCGAAAATTTCGTCCAAAGAAGCCACCAATGAATGGAAGCTGTTACGGTCGTTTTTCAACTCGTCGCTGGATGCCAAAAATACGGTTATGTTCTTCATATCGTTATATCTGAGTTTCACTATACTTTAATATAGGTCTGCAAGACAAACAATTTCTACCTATCTCCCCAATTCTCCCGGTCGAGATTTCGGTAATTCACCGCTTCGTTGATGTGTTGCACCTGTACCCCTTCGCTACCTTCCAAATCGGCAATGGTACGTGCTACTTTCAAAATACGGTCGTAGGCCCGTGCCGACAGGTGGAAACGGTTCATCGCATCTTTCAGCCGTTTCAATCCCGCCTCATCGGGGACAGCGAATTGGTTCAGCAGCCGGGGAGTCATTTGGGCATTGCAATAGATGCCGGGATAGTCGGCAAAGCGTGCGGCTTGAATTTCTCTTGCGGCAATGACTCGTCGACGAATCGACTCGCTCGACTCCGCCGGACGGGTGTCGGAGATTTTCTCGAACGGGACGGGAACGATCTCCACTTGTATGTCTATGCGGTCGAGCAGAGGACCCGAAATTTTTCCCAAATAACGTTGTATCGTTCCCGGGCTGCATATACACTCTTTCTCCGGGTGGTTATAATATCCGCAAGGACAAGGATTCATCGAAGCGACCAACATCACCCCGGCGGGATATTCTATCGAGTATTTCGCGTGCTATCGTTATCTTGCGGTCTTCGAGCGGTTGACGCATCACTTCGAGGACTTGACGTGAAAACTCGGGCAACTCGTCGAGAAAAAGCACCCCGTTGTGTGCCAATGAAATTTCACCCGGCTGGGGAAAAGTCCCGCCGCCCACCAACGCTACCGGCGATATGGTATGATGTGGCGCCCGGAACGGCCGTTGCGACAACAGCGAACTACCCCTCTCCATGCGTCCGGCGACCGAATGTATCTTGGTCGTTTCGAGTGCTTCCTGCAATGTGAGAGGCGGTAGTATAGAAGGCAACCGCTTCGCCATCATCGATTTTCCGGCGCCCGGAGGCCCTATGAGTATGATGTTATGTCCGCCGGCCGCTGCTACTTCAAAAGCCCTCTTGACACTCTCCTGACCTTTGACATCGCTGAAATCCAAATCGAAATGGGTATATTCCCTGAAAAATTCCGCACGAGTATCGATTACCGTCGGTTCCAGCTCGATCTCCCCGTTCAGGAAACGAATCACCTCGGTGATATTCTCTACGCCATACACATCGAGATGATTGACTACCGCAGCCTCGCGAACATTGGCTTTGGGAATAATCAACCCCTTGAAGCCCTCCTCCCTTGCCTTGATAGCTATGGGCAACGCCCCCTTGATAGGAAGAATGGAGCCGTCGAGAGACAACTCCCCCATCAACATATACTCGCTCAATTTACCTGTTTCTATCTTCTCGTCGCTCGCCAAAATCCCCACGGCCAAAGGCAAATCATACGCCGCCCCTTCCTTGCGTATATCAGCAGGCGACATGTTCACGATTACCTGTTTCCTCGGAAATCTGTAACCGTTATGTTCCACGGCCGAGACAATCCGCTCGTGGCTCTCTTTCACGGCTGCATCGGGCAATCCCACCATAAAGAAACGGATACCCTGCGAACAGTTCACCTCGATAGTCACTACAAGAGCATCGATACCCTGCACGGCTGCGCCAAAAACTTTCACCAACATAGTAATAGATTTTGCAGTAATAGGTTATGGTGTTACTAAACGTTCGATATAAACTCTCGAAGAGTCGGGCGAAAGCCCTCTGGCGACAATCCGCCCCAAAGAATCGGCGACCAACAGATAAGGTATGCTTTGGATATGAAGCTCTTTCACCCCCGGATAAAGATAACCGCCTTTCGCCCACCGCCGGGCCCATACGGCCGAATCGGCCTCGATTCGCTCCTTCCACACGGCGCTGTCCCTATCCAGCGAAATTTCCACGACCTGCACCAACGAATCGTATCGTTCTGTTATCTCCCTTAAAAAGCCGCTGTACCTCTGTGTTCCGGGTGTCTCGGCAGCCCAAAAACAAAGCAGGGTCGCTTGGGCTTCTCGGGGATTCAGTAGTTCGGTCGTATCGGCCACCGTAGTCAATGATAAATAAGGTAATACGGTGTCACTCTTCTGTATGGTTTCAAATTGTCGATACATTTCCAATGCTGCGGCCGGCGGAGCCGACAGTACACGGTCGTCCAACAAACCGATCAACGAATCGCAAAACGCATCGCTCGCCCTTCCCAACACATAATCATCTAACAAAATAGCGCTCACGGGCGAATCTTTATGTTCGCCTACATACTTTGCCACAACGCCTTGCAGCTCCTTGCTCAACTGCTCGTATCGCCGGGTTCTCATTCCCGATGCCGAAATGTTCCTTTCTGCCGACCAAGACTGCAACAACTCTTTATTCTCTTGATTGAACTTAAACAAATCCTTATTTAGAGAACTTCCTTTCACTCTCAACCCGAAAGGATCCTGCCCGTCGCCCGACAATTCTATCCGGTCGCCGTTCTGCACATATATCTTGGTCAAGGGCGTTTTATCGAAATAATAAAACTGTATGGGAATAACTGCCGAAGCCGAGTTTTTGAATGTGATAAAACCATTCTGCGGACGAAGCGTATCCACGACAATGCCGTTTTCAAGACCATAAACGGCATAAATAGGGCGTCCTCCTAAATTATTGATAGTTCCCTCCACGACAAACTCGTTATCCTTGCCGCCGCAACCCGACAGCAAAAGGACACAAATACACAGTACCGCACCTATTTTATTCATGCAAAAAACATTTTCATTTCTTGCAAATGTACTGGATTTTACGGGAGGAGCAAAACAATATCCGGGCAAAACAAAGTATAAAACCCGACAACAATGGAAAAACCGGCGAAAAAGAACGACCTTTTTACCTATAAAATAAAGCCGATATAGCATATATTTGCACAATTATCTATATCGGAATGTATCGGATATAGATGCGGTTCGAAATAAAAAAATGAACAAGTTCATTTTTCATTTCTCCCACCATTTGTTATATTTGTATATGAAACGATTGTTTATCTTCCTGCTGATAGTTCTGCTCTGCATTCCGGGTTTTACCCAAATCCGAAACGATGTCCCCCGATACAATCCCGACAGCGTGCGTGAAGAGCTGGACAAAAGACCTTATTTTTCACTATACAAAGACAACTACTTCATCGGGGGTACGACCATCGGGAGCAAACCGACCAATAAAAATTCCGATGTAAAATTCCAACTAAGCATCAGCCAGAGACTTACAAAAAGTAAACTTCCATTCGACACCTACCTCTTTATAACCTATACGCAAAAAGCATTTTGGAATGTCTTTCAAGAATCTCTCCCGATGTACGATCTCAACTTCAATCCCGGCATAGGGCTATCGCATCTGGTCATACATCGAAATAGACTTATCGGACAAGTCTCGCTCCTGATCGAACATGAATCGAACGGGAAAGACAGCATTTGGTCTCGCAGTTGGAATAAAATCTCGTTTATGGGTGCGCTCGCCGTCGATCGCAATGTAGAGCTTCAATTCAAAACATGGATACCTATCATCGACAGCGGGAACAACCGGGATATCCTCAAATACTGCGGTATTTTTCAATTAGCAGGTAGTTACATAAGCGACAATCGTCGGTTCGGGGCTACCGTTATTCTCACCAAGCGGAGCGGCTGGAATTTCAATTTCAACACCGTTATCGAACTGAATGCCCGCTTATTCCCCAACGAAAACCAATATTTCTTTATACAATATTACAACGGTTACGGCGAAGGACTGCTCGACTATAACAAATTCCATTCTCGCCTGAGAGTAGGGTTCGTCATCAAACCCCAGAATTTCAGCAATTACTGATTCCTCCTTCACACATAGCTTTTTCAGTTCAGTAGAAAATCCGTAGGGTAGGCATGAATTTTAGCAATGAATCACTTGTCGACAAACACATTCCGGACTTTTCGGTGAAAGGTTGATTCTTGCTTAAATTTCTGTACAAAGCGTACTACACCTCCCCTGCTGTACCCCGTAGTACTACGGGGTACTATGTTAGCCATATAGAGGAGACACCGAAGAAACAATAGTTTCTAAGGAGAAGGGTTGAAAAGACACATCAATCAGTTTATATCGAGCATATCCCTCTCCCCCTGCCGTGTCCCGTAGTATTGCGGGGTGTTTCTGTAAGGAAATAGATGGGAAGTACCCGCAGGGCAAGGGGGTAAACCCTACAATCACAACTCCTAAATACACAATACTCTCCCTTAAAAGTTCTATATATAATTATTGTTAACAACATATATTTTCATAATAAAAAACACAATAAATCAAAAATAAATCAATTATATTTACATCGTTTCTAAACGAAATAACCTCATTGGAATAAACTAAAATTTAATACTTAATCGAAAATATCATGAAAACAAATCGCCTCTTTTTTGTAATAGCAGTATACAGTTTTTCTTTCTGCGTAATGGGACAAATGAAAATCCAAAACGATGGACAAATTTCAATAGGTGGATATGGTTCAAATTCTATGGGCTCCTCTACTTTGAACCTTTTCCCCAAAAACGAAAAAGCCCCTGCCCGTATTTCATTTTATAATTCGGTAAGTAACCCTGTAAATGATGTTTATATCGGACGATATATAACTTCGGAAAATCCATCGTTATTCCATTTATATGGCCGTGAAGGATTCTGCTTTTCAAGTTCCGAGGGAGACGTAGTTCTCTATGACAATGCCAATTATGGTTCGATGATACAATTCTTAAATGTTGATGTTATCGGTTATTTTTATTCACCATCTGACAGTCGTTTCAAAAAAAACATACAACCGATAAACAACACACTCTCGGGATTACTCCGACTCTCGGGAATCAGTTATCAGTTGAACAAGGAAACTCCTGCCGGAACAAACAACATAAAAATAAACAAAAAAGAAAATGCCCGTACCCATTTCGGATTCTTGGCACAAGAGGTAAAAGAGGTTTATCCAGAATTAGTGCGTACCGATTCAGCAGGATACATGTATGTCGACTATATAGGCATGATTCCACTGATTGTTAACTCCTTAAATGAAATACAGGCAAAAGTCGACTCGCAAGAAACTGTCATCACCGAATTGCAAAAAGATCTGGCAGCCTTGCGGGACGGAACACCCATAGGCGGCGCACTCCGCAAGTCCGAGCGACGCAATACCGCAGTCGAGTCGGAAAGTGCTATTGTTCCCGCCCTCTATCAGAACAATCCCAATCCGTTCAGTGCAACCACCGTCATACGTTTTGCCCTACCCTACGAGACACAACAGGCCGATCTATATATCTACAATCTGCAAGGCGAGCAGATACGCCGCATGGAAATCGCCGACCGAGGTGAAGGAAAAGTAACCTTGCAAGGCTCGGAGCTCTCGGCAGGAATGTACATCTACTCCCTCGTGGCCGATGGGAAAGAGATAGACAGTAAACGTATGATATTGACCAAATAGAGGCAACACTCATGAAACCGATAATATCACGATTGAGGCATACGGTCGTCGCCCTGTTGTTTGCCCTCTCCATCTCGGCAGCCAATGCGCAAATCAGCTATACGGCGACATTCGACCAACACCTTTTGACAACCGACACGGTTAGTGAAAATGGCGACTCTTACCTTCGACTCAGATATCCCGACTTGTGGACACAGTCCGCAGCCGGTACGCCCGAGCTGCCTGTACACTATTTGCGATTTTCCGTTCCTTGCGATGCTACCGATTTCACGGTTTCCGTTACGGGAGAGACCACAACTGCGACTCGGTATACGCTACCGGTTTATCCGACCCAGCCGCCTATTCCCTCCGACAGGAATACAAGCGAGCAACTGTTCGTTTCCCCCGACAGCACGGTATATAGCAACAACCGATATTGGCCGGCTGTTCCGGTACAAGTGGTAGACGAAGGATTTCTCGACGGTGACAACCACATCGTCACCGTTGCTGTATGGCCGATAAGTTACGCTCCGACCGATGGTGAAATCCTCTTTCGTAATTCCGTGACCGTTCGTCTCGATTATTCGGTGAAAAACGCAGGTTCCGAAAACCCATCGCGCCTTCGGGCGATATCCCGCAGAGCAACCGGCAGAAATAACGTTCGATGGGGAAGAGAGGAGGCGAAACGGATAGTCGTCAACCCCGCTCAGGTCGATGGGTTCGCCCCTGCGACAGCGACCCGTTCAGCCTCGCCCCGCACGGTTACTACTTTACCCGACTTCGAATATACCGTTGTGACAAATCGGGAATTAGCTCCGGCTTTCGATCGCCTCATCGGGTGGAAACGGCAAAAAGGATACTCGGCAGGAGTAGTTTGTATCGAGGATATCTTAGCGTGTCCCGATTTTCAAGGGGGCGATTTGGTCTCCAATATCGACGATGATGCCGGTAAACTGCGAGCCTATCTGAAATATGCCTACGACTCCGGCTCTCTCCGCTATGCCTTGTTAGCGGGCGATTATACCGTATTGCCCATTCGATATGGAACGGGAAGACGGAGCATAACAATAAAGGATTCACAAAATCAAGATTCTAGTATTTATGTTGATTGGCCTATTCCTTCTGATTTGTATTTTAGTGATTTTAATGGAAATTGGAATGTCGATGGAGATTCTTCGTATGGAGAATTTGAAAGTAGTGAAATGTATACTATGGATTATGCTCCGGAGATTTTTGTGGGTAGATTGTTATGCACCAATCGGCAGGAGATTGCAAACTATACCGAAAAACTGATACGGTATGAGCGCAACCCCGGCAATGGCGATTACGGTTATCTGCAAAAAGCTTTTTATTGTCAAAGCGACGAAATGCAAGAGAATGAAAATGCAAAAACTATAAAATCTGCATGGGGAGATATATTTTCATATAGTAAAACTATGCAGGAGGATCCGGGACCTTACGACTCAATCACCGTAGCCCCTACCGGAAAACAAGTAATCGATGAGATGAACAACAGATACGGATTTTTCAGTTGGCATGGGCACGGTAATCCGGGAAGTATCTGTACAAAGTCAAATTACCGATATAATGGTGGTAAGCGTAAATCTCATACATATCATTTCGGTATAGCTGCATTAGAAAAAGAAAGCAGAAAGTGTTATATGAATGATGCGGAAGGGAATGGATTGGATAACTTAACGAATCAAGATTATCCAGCCATTGCCTATTCAATAGCCTGCGACGTAACACCGTTTGACATATATGAACAATATAATGTAACATATAATATAGGCAGTTCCTTTACCGTAGCCGGTTTATATGGAGGTCCCGCCTTTTTGGGTAATACCCGAAGCGGTTGGGTTCGTTCTTCTACGAGATTAGAAAAATTATTTGTAGAGCAAATAAAATCAAATTCTTATCAATTAGGAGTGGCAGAAGCCTTATCGAAAGCTACTTTCAGTGATAAGTGGTGCAAACTGACCCACAGTTTAATCGGCTGTCCCGAATTCGAGATGTGGACCGATATCCCTTCGGTATATGATGATATCTCGGTTACACGTTCGAACAGTTCGATTACAGTGGCCGGTAACGGACTGAACGGCAGTAAAGTGGCAATAACCTCTGGAATAAACGGATTACCCGAAATAAAAACTGTGACGGGAGCAAGCGTAACCTTCAATGGAGTCTCTCCCAACAGTGTAGTGACGGTTTACAAGCACAATGCCATACCGTACATTGCCACGCTATACCTACAAAACGACACGCTACGTTCTTCCCAATATTTACATGTAAACAATGTCCACATCGGCAAAGCGGTAGATACGAACCGGACGGAGGGAGACGTTGTTTTAAAATCGGGAACTCTCACGTTGGAATCCGGTGGAGATGTATGGATAGACGAAGGGGTAATCATAGAGAACGGTGCGACATTGATAATCGAGTGTAAAGGAAATGCAACAATCTCCGGTGGAACAGTGGAGCGCGGTGGCACGTTGCGAATCGATGCCGGGGGAGAGATAATGATACAAAAAGGCTTCGAGGCAAAAATTGGGGCAAATGTAGAATTTAAATAATATAGGGAGGAACCGAAATATGAAAAGACTATTGCTGTTGATTGCCGTGTCGATAGTATGGAGCGGTAGCGTCTTGCAAGCACAGGAATACGAGTATGTCCCTTTGGTTCGTGAAGGGGTGGAATGGGGATACACCGGCGATCTGGGCGACTACCGCTGTCAGATAAAAGGCGACACGATAATCGATGGAACGACATATAAAAAATTTTATAGGTACACGACCTGCGGATTGCAAAAGAATACCCCCTGCTACGTGGCAGTAAGGGAAAATGACAAAAAAGTGTACTATCGGGAAATAACCGGCGATGACCGTGAAGAACGATTAATCTATGACTTTTCTCTTGAAAAAGGAGATATGGCTATCTTATATAGCCGTTCGTTTTTGGATTATATGCAGATAGATGTCCGTTATGTAGATACAATACAAGTGGGTTCGACCTATCGTAAAAAGTTAGAATATCCTTTTCATGACGTAATAGAAGGGATCGGCGGTTTGAAAAACGATTGGCTGGTCGCTGCTTTCGACATAGCGCCATGTGTTCCAGATTGCAATGTCTGGATATATTTGTCCTATGTGAAAAATCTTGTCACCGGCGAATATGAGTACGGGAACAAGGGGGCTTGTGGCGACACCTATGCATATGACCCTTACGTGAAAGATTGTGACTTTGGTTATTATAATTATAACTGGGGCAGTGTTTCGGGATTTACCCATTATAGGATACAAGGCGAAACGAACATGAACGGGAAGACTTACAAAGGTCTGTATTCCCTCACCGGAGATTCTTCTGCATCTTCGGAACAGACCCTCATAGCTTTTGTGCGGGAAGAAAATAAAAAAGTCTATTTTATGGACGGCGAGAAAGAATGGCCGTGGTATGATTTCACTTTGGAGAAAGGCGATACATGGACAATCGAGGCCGAGTCTCCGCTCTCTCGGCATGGGGAGAAAATAGAAGTCGTCGTTTCGAATGTAGACACGATAACCATAGGAGGAAAATCTCGGAAACGCATATCGTTTCAAGGCTATTATTCGTGGGTGGAAGGATTAGGAGATATGGAAAGCCTGCCTTTTCATACCTTTTATGGCATACCTACCTGCCCCTGTGGAGATGATATGCATTACTATCGAGTGAACGGAGACTTTGTTTTTAAGGCATCTACTTATTGGGGACTCCCCATAGTAGACCCGTTTATAGACGGCAATTACATTCCCTTTATCAAAGAAGCCGATTGGACCTATTACGATGCAGCCCCAAGCGGGACAACGATATTTCCCCGATATCATTTGGCTGCAAATGTTTTCAATTCCGAAGGCGTTTATATGAACGATAACGTCTATTACTGGCTGTATCGTTACGAAGGTTGCGATTTCGATGAATCCGTTTCACGACAAAAGTTGGTACTGGTGCGGGAGGAAAACCAAAAAGTCTACGTGCTCGATAGTATAGATGGGAAATATGTAGATAAACTCCTGTATGATTTTACGCTGGAAGTAGGCGACACCCTGCGCATGGACGAAGGGTCGTATTATCACCGACCCGAAGATGGCGATGACTGGAATGCAATACCGGGTCGGAAACGGTGTGGCGACCGCATGTACCGGAAAAACGACCCTTATGGAGAACTCGATCCCTATTCGGGATTTGAAGTAATAGGTATAGACTCGATAGTCGTGGACGGGCAAAAACGAAAGGCTATCACTTGGAACAACGGCAACACATGGGTAGTCGGATTGGGTGAAATCAGTGAATATCCTTTGGCTCAATTCTATATGGACTATACGACATGTATAACACCTCCGTTTTACCTATTGTATCAGAAAGTAAATGGAGAATATTCCTACGAAGTGTTGGCAGAACATGATTTTACGCCCGATCCATGTGTAAGCGGTATCGTCGAAAATAAATCTTCTTCTCTGCGTATCGCCCATACCTCCGATGCCCTGATTGTGACCTTGCCGGGCACAGGCTATCGATTGGCCGAGCTCACCGAGATGACCGGCCGCTTGGCGTGGTGCGCCTACTTGGACGGCGAGGCGGGAGAAGTAACGATTCCCACCGCCACCCTTTCGCCCGGAGCGTATATCGTCACCCTATCGAACGACCGGGGCGAACGCATTGTACAGAAAGTGATGATACAGTAAACTGAATAAAAGGTATTGAAGGGATTCGGCAAGAAATCAAAGGAGATTAGCGATAAAGTTTAGCGACGAATTTCTTGTCCGACAACCACATTTCAGACTCTTCGGTAAGGGGTTGAAAGCACTGTTTAATAGATTCTTAATAAAATCTAACCCCTCCGTCACTTCGTGCCACCTCCCCTATATTTTGCGTTGCAAAACACAGGGGAGGAGTGTGTGAATG
>OGZA01001321.1_pt1 | contig 16981 bp, 13 predicted proteins | sample 1576591 | NCBI WGS metagenome assembly OGZA01 (sample SAMEA3541565, study PRJEB24748) | human gut metagenome | biome: human gut; feature: human-associated habitat; material: faeces | place: China | collected 2012
TCTATCCCGGAGCGAACAATACGACCGACTTCAACCTCGAACGGAACCATCACTATGTGATCGACGCCACGATCCGGGGCACCAATGCCATCGATACGCGCGTATCGACCGTCAAACTCTCTTCGGGTACGCTGAAGAACCCCTGCACGATCGGAGAGACCGTCCCGTCAAACCTTACGGCAACCTGTACGAACGCTCCAGACCGGACAATCCGCCTCTCGGTGACGATACTCGAGGGCAGCGCGACGGTCCGTGTGGACGGTGCCGAATGGCCATCCGGCGTAGCCTTGCCCTTTTGCCGGGGCAACGAAACCCGTACTGCGGCCATCGCCCTCGTATCACTTCGTTCCGGTCCGCTCCGCATCCGGTACACACTCTCGGACGACAACGGCTACATCACCTCACAGGAACAGTCGACATATTGCAAACAGATCCATCCTCTTACGACCTCCTACACCGAACAGCCGTGGAGCGGAGAAGCCCATACACCGCTCGACTTTACCGTCCATGCTGCACAGCAGAACAATACGGCAGGATTCACCGTTCGCTACGAACTGCTGCAAGGCTCCGGAAAACTGTATTACAACGGTGTCGAAATCAGCGACGGCATGGGATTCTCGTCCGGAACCAGTAACCCCGATACAGGCAGAAAATGCCCGTTCCGCTTCACGCCGACAGCCGTCGGAACCGCACGCATCCGGCTGACCTTCATCGGAGACGACGGGCAAACATCCGTTATAGACAGAACCTATGCCGATATCAAGCCTTATATCGTACATCTTACACCCGATTATCAGGTAGTAAGGACCGGACTGGCCACACTCGGCGGTACGCGGTATTACCGGAACCTGACCGTGCGCGTACTGCTTACGGCAGATCGCCCCGTACCGTACAGAACATCGCTCACCGTATCGCTGTATTATACGACCGGCTATTACGAAACGACCTCCTCAAAAGCAGTCATCACGCCGATGAACACAACCGCCGGCATTCTGATCATGCCCGGCCAACAGAGCGGTCATACCGATTTGGAGACCTATCAGGGCTGCTGCGTAACCCGCTCCAGCGGTACCGTCCGGGTCTATGCGCCGGGATATTACATCAAGGAAAAGAGCGGTTCCACGTTCTCCGATCCGGTCTACGACGCACGCATGAATACCTACAAGCTGACGGTCACCCCGCAGGACAACTCGGTCGAGTGCATCGTAGAGAAACCTGCCGGATAACCGCCATTCCTCATTGAAAAAACAAACGCACAAATGAAAAAGACGATCATAATGTCGGTCGCGGCTGCCCTGCTGGGCAGCTGCGCCAAGCTGACTTCCGGAGATGCCGTACCCGACAACGACAGGAAGTATCCCGTCTCGATTCGCTTCGAATGTCCCGGCATGACAACGACCCGCACGCTGAACGAAGAGCCGCAGGTGACGATCGAAGACCTGAACCTATACCTCTTTCAGAGCACGAACGCTGATGCCGCAAAGCATCTGTATCTCAGCCCGGCGACAGGCGACTTTCGAACCGAACTGCCCGTAGGCGAATATACTCTCTATGCCGTTGCCAATGTCGGAAGCGATCTGGGAAACCTCTCCGAGAAGGAACTCCGGAAAGCAGGGATGACGGCCGTCAACGAAGAGGACCTGCCGCACGGTGACATACTGCCCCTGTCCGTCCAGACGCAGCTCTCGATCACGGGGCCTGCGAACGTATCGGTACCTCTCGTAAGATGCCTCGCCCGTATCGAACTGAACCTGTCGGTCGCACCGCAACAGAGGGAACGGATCACACTGCGCTCCGTACAGATACTCTCCGCCCCGCGCCTTGCGGCTTACTTCGCAGACAATGCGCCCTCGGAAGACGACGCGGTGACGGACTACGCCCCCCGGAGCATCACGGGCCACTCTTACAACGGAACGTTCTACGTGCCGGAGAATCTGCAAGGCACCGTGGCCGGCATTACGGACCCTACGCAAAAGGCTCCCGACAAAGCTCCGGAACAAGCGACCTGCATACACATCGAGGCCGTGAACCAGACCGGGCGCAAGCTCGACTACTTCATCTATCCCGGCGAAAACGATACGGACAATTTCGACATTCGGCGCAACCGCCGCTACATCATCCATGCGACCGTCTTGGGCGAGAATACCATCGACACGCGGGTATCCACGACGGACGTCGTACTGGGCAGCGTCAAGCCGTCGTATCGTCCCGACGAACCCCTGTCGACCGAACTGCGCCTGCTTACCGTCAACAATCCCGATCCGTCGTACAGCTTCTCGTACCGCATCTACGAAGGCGCGGCCTCGGAGCTGCGCGTTCAGGGACGGCCCCTCGCGCAGAACACGCCGCTGCCGGTCGACTTCTCCGGCAGCGAGTACCGCCTGCCGATTCTCTATACGCAGGCCGCGCCCGGCGAGGTACGCATCGGCCTTAGCGTAACCGACGGGTACGGGTACTCGGTCGAAAAGGAGCTCCGTGCGACCTACAAAGCTCCTGAACCCATCGTGGCGGACCTGTCGCCGCTCGCAGGGAGCGTCTGCCACACCGCCCAATCGTTCACGCTCGACCTCTCCGAGCGGGAGTACGAAGGCTCGTTCGGCGTCGTATGCGAACTGGCCGAAGGCGCGGGAACGCTGGCCTACGGCACGGCGTCCAATACGATTACCGACGGCAGGCGGCTGACCCTCCCGGTCGGCAGCCATACGTTCTTCTTTACCGGAACGCAGAGCGGCCCGGCGCTGATCCGCTTTACGCTGAGCGATACCAACGGGCAGAGCCTGACGGTCGAGCGCTCCGTGACGATGACCCCGCTGACAATCCACATCCGCCCCCGGTTCGTCTACGGCACGTGCCGGGTACCGCAGAGCGGCGGACTCGTGCGAATGGACAGCTACCTCGATTTCTCGGTCGATACGGACCGGCCGCTCCTGCACGAGATCGCGCTGAAGTTCGATTGCTCCCTGACGCTCGAAAGCACGACCACCCCGTCGACTCAGAAGATAAAAAAGCTCGATCCGCTGAGCTGTATGCTCACGCCGAACCGCCCGAGCTATTCCGCGCAGGCGCTCTACTATTCGGCCGAAAGTCCCCTCTATTACGCGGACGCTTCGGGCAACCCGACGTCCGTCATGCGCCACGGCTATCAGGTCAGGGATTATTCCCGATTCGTACAGGACATTACGAACCGTCCGTCGGACAACTCGGTCTCTTACATACTCGACGGGGCCGTATGGAGTCACGTAAACAAATAATCGCATGGCCATGAAACGGATCGCTACATGGGCCGCCGTGCTGACGCTCTGTACGGCGGCCTCCGCCTCGGCCCAGCTTCGGGCCGTGCGGGTCGATGCCTTTGCCCTGATGACCGGGACGCTTCACTCAGGCATGGATTTCACGCTCGGTGAAAAACTCTCGCTGGACGCTTCCCTCTACTGGAATCCGATGCGGCTGGACGCCTTCCGCTCCAAACTGCTGATCGGACAGGCCGGCGTGCGCTTCTGGCGTTTCGAGCCGAATGTAGGTTCGTTTTTAGGGACATATATCGCTGCCGGAAACTATGACATAGGAAACCGCCATCGACATCACAAAGGCATGCTGGCTGGCGCGGGCGCATCCTACGGGTACTGCTGGATGCTTGCCAAGCGCTGGAGCCTGATCGCCGAGATCGGGGCGGGACTCTATTACGTGAGGGATACCCGCCGGGAATACTTTACTCCGTGGAGCGAGGACGAGATCATCCGCCGCAGCCGGCGACTGATGCTTCTGCCCTCGAAAGCCGAAGTGAGTTTTTCGTACCTGTTCTAAATCCCTTATGCTATGAAAATCCGTAATATGGTATTTCTGGTCGTACTCTCTGTTTCGGTGCTCTCCTGCACGCTGACCCGCAGGATGGAGCGCCGGGGTACGGCCGCCGCGCTGTCGCTCATGCAGAAGCGGAAGCCCGCGTCGGAGGACAGCCTACCCGAAAGCGGCAGGCATCCCGGCGAGGGATGGGTCAGACGGCCGAACGGCGATTCCCTCTACTGGGCCGGAACGCTGGTGGACAAGGACGGCGAACGCCGCATGCTGATCCGTTTGGATGAAGTGCAGGTGGTCGGGCGCAGCAAGGTCGTCGTAGAACGGATGGGGCTGGTGACGCTCGACTTTCAAATTACCGTACCTGAACATTTACAAGGAAACTGCCTGGGAATTGTCATTACACCCCAGCTACACAATGGAGACTCGACCGTAAAACTGGAGCGGCTCGTCGTGCGGGGTGGACTGTACGGCCGCTTACAGGAGCGCGATCTGTGGCAATTCGACAGATATCGGGAACGTATGAACTTGCTGATGCGGAATGCGGACGACTCCGTGCGTGAATCCGTTCTCGACAAAGCCTATCACCGAATTGTACGCTTCCCCCGCACTTCCGGGGCGCGGCTGGATTCGGTCGTGAAGGAACGGGAGCGGATCGACTATTACTACACGCAGCAGGTCAGGCCCCGAAACGGCAGCAAGCAGCTCGTCGTGACACTCGAAGGCGAGGTGCGGGGGCTCGACGGGAGCCGTTACGAGCTCCCGCCATCGGACACGCTCCGCTACATCGTATCTTCCATGCTCTCGCTGATCGACACCCTGCCGAGATTCTGCATCCGCGTAATCGACAAGTATGCCGTCGTGCGGGACCGGAACTACATCGCCTTCCGGGTCAACGGAACCGAACTGTGCGACACGCTGGGAGACAACCGCCGGCAGCTGGAGCGGATCGCGGCGCTGATGGACAGCGTGGTCGATCTGGAAGAGTTCTATCTGGACAGCCTCGTGATGACGGCCTCCTCGTCGCCGGAAGGCCCATTCGCACGGAACGGCTTTCTGGCAAAGGAACGGGGATATGCCCTGCGGAACTATCTGCGCGGGCGCTTCGGAGACGGTGTCGATACGACGGTCACGGTACGGTGGATAGCCGAAGACTGGAAGACTCTTGACAGGATGATCCTCGAAGACGACAGCATCGCCGATAAGGAACCGATTCGGGAATTGATCGCAGAAGAGAAAGATCCGGATATGCGGGAGCGGAAGATCCGGGAACGCTTCCCGGAGCTGTACGCCTATATCCGGCGCAAGTATTACCCCCAACTTCGCTGTGTGGATTTTCGTTACGACCTGCGTCGAAGGGATATGATCAAAGACACGATCCACACGACGGAACCCGACACGCTGTATGCACGCGGGGTACGGCTGCTGCGCGAGCGCCGTTATGCCGATGCCGTGAACCTGCTCTACTCGTACAGGGATCGCAACAGCCTGATCGCCCTGCTGTCGCTCGGATACGACCGATCGGCCCATGAAATCGCACAGGAACTGCCCGCCGGAGCCGAGAACGACTATCTGCATGCCATCGCCGCGATGCGGGTAGGACGCCGGGACGAAGCGGCGGAGCACTTCGAAAGGGCGGCCGGGGCGGAACCGAGGCTGAGGTTCCGCGCAAAACTCGATCCCGAACTGACTGAACTCGCAACCAATCCTTAATGCCATGAAACCTCTTTTGTTTCTTTTTCTTACGGGAATACTCTGCGCCTGCACTCTGAACGAACAGGCCGACATGGAAATCAATCCCAAACCGACCCTCGTAGTGGAATACCGGTACACCGACATGAGCGGAAATAACACGACGCACGAAGAGATCGGACATACGGTCTCCCTGCTGTTCGACCCTGCGGGGATGTTTCTGCAGGAAATAACCGCTTTCGGGGAACGTTTTACCGACTCGATCACCCTGCTCAGCGGCGTTCCCGCCGGGGAATATACGGTCGTCACCTTCGCCAACGCGGACGGCATGGAACGTCCGGTGCTTACGCCCAGTGTGTCGCGGATGACGGAGCTGCTGTGCAAAAGGAAAGATACGGGGACCAACCGCACCGCCGAGCGTCTTTTCCACGCCCTCACGCGCTTTTCCGTACGGCGGGGCCGGCCGCAGGTGCGCCGGATAGAACTCTGCAAGAAATATTTCCGTATCGAACTGAGCGTAACCGGCGCCGATATGCTCTCCGGCAGCGCGGACGACTTCCGGGTGCTGTTCGACGGTATCCCTGCGGGAATCGACTACCGGGGAGAACCTTTGCAGGAAACGATGCGTTTCACGCCGCTGCTGGAAAAGGACGAAACGGGAACGATGAAAGGCACATTCGACGTATTCTGTTTCGGACGGCAGAACGAGGTGCGGATAACTCTCCGCCTGAAAGAAGAGACGATCGGAGAAATTTCTTTGTCCGACTATCTGGCCCGGTACGGCGAGCGGATAGACTATCACTGCGACAAAGAGGTGGTGATCCCCATTCGCATCGACGTCACATCCTCCGAAATTACCGTTACGGTCAGCGACTGGGACGAAGCAAAGGTGCAGATTCCCGTAATAGGAAAATAGTCTTTATCGTAAGCGCACGGGCCGGCAGCTTGTCGGCCCGTGCGCTTATTCGGTACTCTCGTCTTCACCGTCCGGAATGAATACGCCCGTCTCGATTTCATAGCGGCCGAACGAACTGTTCCGATTCCCTAAAAGCACATATCCCTCCTCTTCACTCGAAAATTCTTGCACGGGAGGATCGAATAGATAACAGCCCTGATTCGCCATATACTCATTGAACGAATCCAATGCCTTGTCGAATACTGATCTCTTCATGTCGCTTTTTTTGTAAAGATAAGCATTGATTTGTAATAAGTAAATATTTCTATTTACATGATTCTTTCCTGACGTATTCTCGCATTTCTTCCACAATATGTTGTACTGTTTGCGAAGGGATTTTCACTTTCTTGACAAGAATTCTATCGGCAATCTCTAAGGCCTTATTCCTGTCATTCAAAACGATATAAATTTTATACAACCCGTATAACGGGAAAAAGCGGTTCGGGCACATATGTGCCGCCGTTAAATAATGTGACTCGGCTTGTATCCAATTTCCTAAATGGTAATGGTTTTCCGCTACGATAGTTTGTACATCACAATCATCAAAATAACGCTGGCATTCCGTCAGTATCTCATTGCTTTTTTCATATTCCCCTTTTCTGCTTAATAAAGCGGCATAACTGTACAGAAAATGATAGTTTCCGCTCCAACGATCATAAAGATTCCCGTATTGCCGGAGTATTTCCGATGTCGGCGCAGAATATTCTACCTGTGTTACACGCATCCACTCGTACTCAAACCGGATGTCTTGAATTACACGAAGCAATCCTATGGACAAAAAGACGGCTCCGACTATCTTTAGCCCTTTGAATCTTGCAATTGAAAAAACCGTTTTATTACTCTTTTTTCTTACAAAATGGGCCAGACAGTAAGCCGCAATTACCCATGTAAAAGGATATTTGAGTGGATAAGAAAATAAAGCAAATAGGCCTAACGAAAGCAAACAGAGCGTATATGGCAAAGACGCATGGTACTGTCGAACCAAAACAACAACCTGAACGATAAATAGAATAAAGGCTATTAAACCGTATTCAACTATCAAATAAAGATACTCATTGAAAGGATGATTGATATTGTCAGCCAATAAACCATATCGACTGCATGAATTCCGTTCAAAAAAACGAGCCTGATATTGCATGTAATTCGCGTGAAAAAAACCGCTCCTACCGCCCAATATCGGTTTATCCGCAATCATATCGGTCGTGACTCGCCAGATCAAAATACGACCGGTTGCCGAATCTTTTTTTAGTGTGTAAAGATGAATGAATAAAGCGGCTCCTACTATGAGCAAGCAGAGAAATAATAGCCATCTCAATTTTCCGATTTTGGGAAATAAACGAGTGTAAGCATATATAAAAAGTGAAATCGTAAGACAAATAATTCCAGCTCTCGATCCAGAAACGACAATAGCCGTTCCGATAATAACTCCCGATACGATTCCCGATAATTTGTATAATTTATTATTCTGTAAGAGCAAAAAGATCAGAGGGAAAGCCGTTGATAAGCATGCGGAAAAACCTGCCGGATTATCAAAACTTCCCGTCACAGGATAAATAGTCGTATTTCGAATTAAATTCCAATACTGTAAAAGGCCATAAACCGATTGCAATACGCACAACAAGACAATGATTCTGTCCGTGTTTTTCGATATCGGAACGTGGGTAAAAAACAATAAAAGCACTCCAAATCCCCATAAACATAAAGTCGTCAGTCGGCAGGAAGCCGTAAACATTGAATCAACATTTATGTACAATATAAATAAAATGACCGTGATCCCCCATGAACTTATCATGAGTTTTCTTCGGTATAGTAATAACAAACATATACCGAAAACATAGCTCAAGACAACAAAAACATAGATCTTAGGATTGATCTCTCTGTCTATAAAAAAGTCTGAAGATAAAAATAAGGTACCGATCAGCAGAAGCGGAATACCGATTCGGGAAATTTTTAAAAGGCTGTTTTCCATATACACCCAAGTTCATCAATACCTGACCGGCTAAACGGATTACTGAAATAGGGTGATAAGTTGTGAATATCCGATTTAAATATACAAACAGGGAACGGTTAAATCAACCGCTCCCTGCCAATTTATTTTCAATAGCGACATTTTACTTATGAGCATCGACATAAGCTATATGATCGTATGGAATTGTAAATGCGAAAATATTTCCCTGCGTTACCACAGCATGATTTTGGGGATCGACGAAAACATAATACGCATATTGTTTATTATTATAGGTGAAGGTTATCTCGTAAACACTGTCTCCGACGTCGATAAACGCAACCGTCTGTTTTCTTTTTTCTCTCCGGGTCATTTCGTAAGAATCCTCAAAATTAGCATTATCCGCAGGCATTACATCGAGCCATATTCTCGAATCAGTAGTCTCTTTGGAAATGTTGGTAGATGTACTGCCCGTATGGCGTATAATATCCCAAAAGATACTGCTTGATGCTCCGAAATTTTTTTTCAAATATTTCTGGGCATGGCTTCGGTTTTTGACGATCCCTACTTTCTTATAGGACACTAATTCAATCCCCGCTCTATTTTCAATGTATCGAGGAAAATTACAGAACAGATTACTGAAATTGCTTTCGTCCGACGTAAGCGGAGCACCGACTTCAAAAAGAGTAATCTCCTTATCCGTTGGAGACTGGGCTGAAACTTTCATGACTACACTTCCCCAGATAAGCGCAGCAAGTAAATAATAAATGTTTCGCATAACTTTGAATTTTAAATTAATATTGGTTTGATTTGTATAATTTCCTCGAAATATTACTATCCCCTCATATCTCGTAAGGATAGAGATGTTTTTCAAATACTACTGACTTCTTCGTTATATACCAGACAATCCCTTTAATTCAATAGGGATTGTCTGGTATATAACGAACTTACTTAAGTTCCGATGCATCTATATATTTCGATCCTGTTTCCCCTGATGCCCCTTGTGAAATAGAAAAGCCTACTCCGTATTTAAAATCGAAGCTAATATCATTTCCTCTACTGGTCGCTAATGCAAAATCAAATTGCAGATGTCCATTCTGACCTTTCTCAAAAGAGGTCACTTTTACTTCCGCTTTAGCGGAATTACCCGCTGTTGCTGAATATGGAGCAGCTGTCTCATAACTTGTAATTGAAACTACACCCGTGCTATCTCTCATACCATATACAATGACAGATACTGCGGCTTGTGCCCTTATGTCTCCATTGGCTTTTTGATCTACAACTTTTTTTTCAAAAATTGTCGATACCGGACCGGGCTTACCCGTAACCGGTTCGCTTTTCGTTTTAATCTGAGTCAGACAAGGGGCCAATAATTGCGGACCCTCGGAAAAAGAAATGAAGTGAAAATTACTAAAAACAGGATCGTAAATGACTTCCGTATCTGAAACATAACATTGTGTTTCAAAACATTCCCCGTTGTAATTCCATGTCAGTTTAACAACTGCAAGATCGCTTAACTCATTTTGTTCAATATCCAGAATCTTACGTTCCAAATATTTTTGTCGTGTATTTACATCTACATCGCCAAATAACCTAATGGTAAAATCATTCCAATCCTCTGTATTATCATAAACAGGAATCCGGGTATCCGATGCAATACCCTTATTGATTTCATCACTGCCAACTACATCTGACAGTTGATAATCGATCAGTGAAAGTCCGTATTTTTGAAGAATAGGCCCACTGAACCGAATACATCGAGACAATCCTTTCTCCCATGACAAAGACAACGAAGCCGCTTTTTGCTGTGCTGCCAAATCCGACGAAAAAGAATCTGTATCCGACTTACAGCTCTGTATAAAAACACTCGTTAACACCACCCACAGAACAGCCATTAATGAAATGACTATTTTAAAAGGCATCCGTTTCATATCAAAAATCCTATAAAATTGGTTGATATTATTGGGTGAGACATCTTGAAATACGGAGGTCTTTGTTCTGACAAAGACACCGAGCGTAATATGTTTGCACTCACTCCGCGATCACAATAGTGTTTATTTTTCCCATAGGCAGACTCATTTAAAACTATAGATCAAATCGCTATGGCCCCAATATAATTATTTCAACTCAACTTAACAAATTACAACACTAAAAAATAAAAAAATCCAATAACTTTTCAGAGAACAGCCATATTACTCATATCTTTAAGCTCCATATACTTATATCTATCCCAAAATATGGTTTCTACTCGGCGCATGACAGTAAAACGCTGCAACTGGCTTATAGAAAATTTAAAACCATTAAAAACACAAAAAACATTTGATTTTAAGACCGGCTCAGTAGAATATCAATAATATATTTGTTTATCGTTCTCATATATAAAAATACGGTTTTCTTTACCTCTCGTATGATTATGAAGACGCAATAAAAGATTTTTCGGAATAGTTGAATACCGAAGTGTTTTATCGCTTCGTCCCTTCTGTTTTCCCAATGATTTCCACCCGTCAATAGTCCAATAGTACAGCTCGTATAATTCACCGGGTACTATATTGTTATCATCGCTACGAGGATGATATTTGATACGGGTTATCCGGTACGGTTTCCCAAAATCCAAACCTACATAATTTACATCATCATGAGCTCCATAAAAAAAACTTACCCGGTCGCCATCGATCATCTCTCTCAATGTATTTCCAAACAACCCCGGATTTCCAAAGGGTTTCCCTTTCAACGGAACCTCATTCCCGTTCTCATCGAGTCCCCAAAATTCGAGTTCGGCAATGAAAACAGGTCGAGCCAGATCAAAACGATAGATACCGTAACGGGAAAGCGGAGCCTGATCGACCGTAACATCCTGACCGTAAAAAGGAATCTTGTCTATCGTATGTAAAGATACCGTATCGGCCAGATCCGGACGGTTCGCTGCCAGAAAGCGGGTGCCGAGCATTACATAAGCATAATACAGACAGTGATTCCGGAAAGGAACCTTATTGTACAACGTTACTTCCGGATGTACGTCCTCGCTCCCGTCCAACGGCACTACATTCCCTGCGTCTGTCAGCAAAAAAACGTCACCCGCAGGTATAACCATTCCGTTTTCATATATTGCAGGTAAATACACAATGTTTTTACCTACTTTTTTAAACCGTGCTTCACCTTTGTGTATTTCTCCCCACGCTACAGGAGTCCATGACAAACTTTCGGGCTCATAACAACACAGATAAGCATGTCGATTTAACTCAGTTACCCTTTGCAACGAAATTTTAACATCCGAACATTCGACATAGCTGTCCGTAATATCTTCCATTCCCTTGTCTGCAAAAAGAGGTGGAATTTCCTCCGATGAAGCAACTGACGCCAAACTCCCTGACTGGATAGCATAGTTGCTCCGATACACTTTAGGCACAGTTCGACATGTCCGAATCTGTACCTGCTCTGGTATTCCGACTGTTGTTTTACAATCAAATTTCAACCAAAACATACTATTGACAATATCCTCCCTATTCTCAGGACTTGGAAGTTGTCTATTATTGTATCGCTCCGACCGCTTCTCTCCAATAATTTCCGCCCAATGGTGTCCTGCGTTGGAATTTCCCCAATAAGGAATAAAATTTAAGGTCGCTGGAATTCCAAAACTTCGCAAGGCAGAAATTGCGACAACATTCGCTTCAATACATGTCCCCAGTCGGGATAATGTAAAATTACGGGCAGAAGTCGGCATCATAAACGGAAATTCACAGAAAAACGGAGCATCCTGTTGAAAATCGTTCTGTACAATAGCATTTAGATATTTCCCTGCCTGCACATAAGAACTGTCCGCATAGCAGGAAAGCGTATCACGATATTTTTTCTGGAAATACACTGAGCTTCCATCCCAGTAATCATAGTGACTTTTATAGGGCAAAATATAGTTGCAAAATGTTTCGAAGTCGATTCTGTCTTTCCACGAAGTATTACGCCATTCATCGAACCGCTCGTCGATGTGGTCGATCAGAAAACGGGCGGACAAAAATGTCGGGTCTGGTCTATAGTATTCAGTAACATATCTTGTCGATCTGGGAAGTATCTTTTGCAAACTATCGCAGAAATAGTAATATATACGGGAATCTTTGTACTTTCCGTTTTTCTCGACATATTCTGCTAAAAAATCATAATAGGGTTGAGTATTAGATACAGAAGCCGAATCCAAACTGACCTGATCGAGCATGTTCGCTATCAGAAATTCGGCGGCTTCGCGTTTTTGCGGATCATCTTCGTAGTGCTCCAGAACGGAAATCAATTCCCCTGCGTTCCCATCCGCCTGTTGTAAAGTGGCCTTCAGCAACGATTCGGAAAACTTTCGATTGCTGTTGCAAGCACCGAGCATCCATGCCGACAGGATGCAAAAGATCCATACTCTCATAAACGGACAATTCGTATGGATGCAATTTACAAAATAATCCGTATGTTTGCGGCGTTAATGTAACAGATTTTTAATTAAATGGAGAGTTTGTTTGCCGATAGGGGCAGGCGCGCGAGCAGGCGTGCAGGCCGGGGCAGATAGTCCGTTCCTTTCCGGTGCGAGCTGTTTCCGGGTTCGCGCCTACCATGTCCATCATACGGCCTTCGTCTCGTCCGACCTTCGGACGGAATGAGGCGTTCTCGGCACAGGGAGCTCCTTGTGCGTCAGATTCCTGGCAAAAGAGGTGCGAACGAGGCGCTGTTCATTCCAGGACAAGACGTAAAGGGACAAAAAGAGATTGAAAAATTAAGGAAACAGAGCACCCGACCGTTGCTTTTTACGATTCGTTTCGTACCTTTGAGGTAACGATTCGCCGGAAACGGCGCGTTGGCTTTGTGGTTGTGTAAATTGTGGTGATTTATGACAACAAAGCACAAGTAGCCCTTCTCATTGGCTTACGCTGATAGCAGGGTGTTCTGTCGGATTCCATGCTTCAGCGTGGGCCTCTTGTGTGTTATATTGTCAAAGGTTTACCACAGCCCTCACAACCGTATAATACTCAATGCCCGCGCTTCTTTTTGAGCGATAGTAAACTTTTTGAAAACGGGAAAGCTATGCTATCTTTGTGTTCTGAATACGGCTAAAACCGTAACATATTTTAGAGGTTAAGACAAACCATTACGCCGTTCAGTAAACTTCCGATTATCTAAAGTCTGGTGTAAAATTTGTCTGAAACCCAAGTCATGCCCCTACACGAGCTGTCGGGGCAAGGGCTTGGGCGTAAGGGCAGCTACCAGACTAAGGCTCGGAAGGCCGACTGAACGGGACTGTACCTGCGTCCTTGCCCTTTTTTATTGTCTTATCTAAAGGGCCGAAACGTAGGGTGATTAAACGCAATCGATTCCCCCGGCAATATGTTACGGCAACACTCCATTCCTCATATCGTACAGACTGCCGCCGGAAAATTCCGGCTGTCTGGTACCGGTATGCTTGCCGTTCCTTCCGCTTCTTTCACGCCTACTTTCAACCTTTTCATATATATGTCCGCACGGTCGTTTCGGATTTTCGGAACGGCCGTGCATTTTTATTTCGACTTCTCCGGGAGACGTGCGGCACTCGCTTGTTCTTGTGAGGGCGGCAAGTCGGGTAATCCCATGCCGCTGCGTTTCCCGTCCGGCTATCCGCAACGCTTTAACATACTTTCCGGGGGGCATTCCCTGAATGCACCGAGGGTACATCAAGCCGATACCGTTCAGAGTTCACCCACTCGTGCCCCCCATTTTATGCGGATAGTCACTATAAGAGGACCGGCGTTTTCACAAAATTTGATTGGGGAACAGGTTCGGAGCCGTATTTCGGAAGATTCGTTGGGTAGTCTTATCCGGGAAAACAGTTCTGCCGGCCTCTTTATTCTATCCCATTCCGGGGAGTGCGCGGCACCCGCAAACTTCACGCGGACCACGCCTGAACCGCCGCAGCGGCCATGCCGTATCGAGACTTTACAAAGAAGGTTACGATACTTATCTTTGCGGTATGGGATTCGATTGTGTGCCGCGCTCGCCGTACCGTTTGCCACGAATCACTACCCGGATCTGCGGCTAATCCCTGTGGGGCCTTTCTGAAAACAGGAGCATGGGTACAACTGGAAGATGGCTCGATACGATTCTGAAAATTAGACAAATCATAATACGACGCTCACCCGACTACTCACCCGGCAAACAGAACATGACGACAGAATACGAACGGCTCTCTCCGGAGGGCAAGGTGATTTACGACCGTAGCGTCGAATTTTTCAGGACTCACCGGGTGCCGTTGGTTACGGCGGACGAGATTCCGGACGATCTGCTGAAGGCATGGGTAACGCCCGATCCGCTGCGGCTGATGCTGATGATTCTGGGCGGAGTGGCCGAGCCGGACGACGTATTGCCGCTCGTACTTTACTTGAAGGCTTACGAAGCGCACGACGCGGTCTATTCCGACGTTCTCGACATGGAATACCGGACGCCTTTCAAAACGATGATCCGTCATTTCGATCCTTACCAAAAGGCATTGCGTCGTGTGGTTGAACTGCGGGAAAGGAATATTCCCGTACCTTTCGGTATCCTGCATTTCGCGGCCTATCTGGACTGTCATTAATGGTTGGCAGGTCCCCTTTACAGAAGCGATACATATAAATTAAATTTTAAAAAATAATCCTTGAGAGCCGATCCGTAAAATTTTGTATCCGTTCTCAAAAATCAGGCGCAATTCGAGATTAATACAATATGTGGATATCATTGCTTTAACGTCATTTTATGTACAACAATAAAAAAGAAGTCTTGCTACTAAAATTAAAAGGCTAAAATTTTGATTATACATTAGCAATTCATTGTATGGATGCTGATTGTTTGCGTAATGAAAACAATGAACACAATAAAAATATTTTTACGGACTACCTTTCGAAAAAGATGTACATGCCCTATAAATCACACTTCCTGCGGTTCAAATTAATTAAACACTCTTGCATTTAAGAATAAATAGATTTAATTTTAATGCACGATTTGTATGTCCTTACAACCGAATTCGAAACCTAAACTTCATAATAATTATGCAATGGTCTAAATACAATTACATTTACGAATCGCCCAAGCATGGGACGCTCCTTTTCAATCTAATCAGTGGTGCTTTTATCGACATAAGTGACCCGGAAACGAAAAGCGAGATTTTCAAGTTGAAAGAGAATCCGGACGCTTATGATTTCTCCAACGACAAAGAAAATTATGACTTTCTATTGTCAGCCGGGGTTATCTGTGAAAACGACGAGGACAACAGAAACATAATGAATTTTAAATTGTTGTCCAGCAGATTCCATCCGAAAGCGCGAAGTCTTACGATCCTCCCGACATTGAATTGCAATCTTGCCTGCAAATATTGTTTCGAGGAGGCAAACCGGCGAGTGGGAAAAATGTCGCCAAAAGTTGTTGAAAAATTAAAGCAGTACATAAAAGAACAGTATGTACACGGACGACGAAAAGATTATCTGGAACTCCATTGGTTCGGAGGTGAGCCGTTGCTTGGATTCGATATAATGGAAGATATAACGGATTACATTAAATCTCTGAAGATTCCGTTCAATGCGGGTATTATTACCAACGGAATATTATTGACCGATAAAAAAATTCAAAAACTACCCTCTTTGCATATAAACCATATCCAGATAACATTGGACGGAGCAAAAGAAACCCATGACAGGAAAAGAATATTTAAAAACGGGAAAGGGACATATGATATTATTCTCAAGAATATAGCGAAACTACACAAATTTGTCGAACAAAACAAAGAGATACAAGTTGATATTCGAATCAATATAGATAGAGAATCTCAAGATCAATACCATTTATTATACCACGAATTCAAAGAAAAATATCCGTTATTTTATGTTTACCCGGGTATTATTACACAGTATCAGACATGTAGTACAACACTTCCTTGTTTTACCGATCGAAGGGAAGAAGCCGAATTTTATATCCAACAATATGAAAAATACGGAATTGTACATCCGGAATTTGATATTACAAACAAAGGCATGAGAAACTGTATGGCAGAATGTATTCACACAGATATGGTAGGTCCTCAAGGTGAATTATACATGTGTTTGCAGGATGTAGGTAATCAAGAGGAAGTCGTCGGCTCAATATTCGAAGGCAAGAACAATTTACGATTACTTTCAGCATATTGTTCTGGCAATCTGACATTTAATAGCCCTGAATGCAGGGACTGCGAAGTTGTGACTTTTTGTGGTGGCGGATGTGTAAATAAACGTTACCGGAACAAAAAATACGGAGAAAAGCACGATATATGTGAGGCATATAAAAACAAAACAATATTCGAAAAATATTTAGACCTCCATTATGAAATCAAAAAAAAACAAGCTCATGCTAAATAAACTTTCGATAATTTTTCTATTATTTGCTATATTTCCGATTTGTGGATTCAGCAAGAAAAAGGATGTTGCACCACTACCCGTTATGGACAGCATACAGGCTGCCCGGTTTATGGACTCGATCCATCGTCTGTATTTGAATGAGGTCAACTTCATTATCGACCACATAGAGAATACCTATATATCCGGACGCCGGGGAATGAGCGACGAAGAGTGGAACCGACGTGTGAA
>OGZA01001322.1_pt1 | contig 16971 bp, 7 predicted proteins | sample 1576591 | NCBI WGS metagenome assembly OGZA01 (sample SAMEA3541565, study PRJEB24748) | human gut metagenome | biome: human gut; feature: human-associated habitat; material: faeces | place: China | collected 2012
GAGGAACCGGTGTTCCCGGACTCTTGATATCGAATTTATCCAACTGCGGAGCTTTTGTATCGAACGCCGTAAATACGAGGCATCCTTCGCCTGCTGTTTTCACATTCAGTTTGAATTCTTTCGTATGTGTCGCATCTGCGCTGCTTGCGCCTGCCGTTACTTCTCCGGCTTCGATCTTGCCGTCTTTTTCTGCCCATTTGAATCCGTTCTGAGTGCTTCCGCTTCTGTAAGACAACGTAACTGTATATTCTCCCGCCTGCGGAGCATTGTAGTAAAGTGTCAGCGTATCGCCTTTGTTCATCGAGTTGACAAACTTACCGCCGCTTGCCCAATCAGCTTCCTTTACTTCCATCTTCCACTGACCGTCGCTTGGGTCTTCTACGTTTTTAGCTTCAAGTCTCTCTGCTTCAAGAGTCTTTGCATTTCCGTCTACAGGGAATTCAAATCGATTGTCTTCCGCATACATCTCTTTTTCAAATGTAGCAGTGATCGTATGTCCGTTTGCCAAAACTTCCTCAAATGTATATTTCGTTCTAGAACCTACGGATTTTCCGTCTACGACTACATCCTTCACTGCATAGCCTTCATTCGGCTTCATTTCAAATTCCTTTGAAGAACCTTCTTCTACTTCCACTGCTCCAAGCGGTGAAATCGTTCCCTGCTCGCCTTCTGCAACGGATGAAGTGATCGTGTATTTCTCCATCGGAACTTCTTTTGCCGTTACTTCAAATTTATCAAGGTTCGGAGAACCTTTGTCGTCTGCAGTAAAGATCAGTTCTCCGTCGCCTGCTGCCGTGATCTCTACATCAAACTCTAACGTCTCATATTTCGTTCCGTTAGACTCTGTTCCATATATGTCAGCCTTAGATCCTGCTGTCACGTTCTTGCCAGACCAGTTCAAAGAGTTCGGCTGTTTTCCGCTTGCCAGTCTTCCGCTCTGGTATGTTGCTTTGAACGTATATGTTCCCGCTTTATCTGCATGGAACGGAACTTTGATGATGTTGCCTTTTTCAAACCAACCGACTTTCTGTCCGTTACTTGCTTTATCATCTGCCACAAGGCGAACGTGTTTACCATTTTCCGATGTTCCTTTATCTAATATGAAGTGCTCTGCCTCAAGCTGTTTTGTTCTTCCTTTCAGACGAGGCATAATAAATCTATCTTCATCTGTGTATGTAGATCGCTTTGTAAGACTGTTCAGAGCCGCTTCCAGTTTCGTACAAGCTTCGGCATAATCCTGTGCTCCTGCATTTGTTTTTTCCATAACTGCTTTCGCATCTTTTATCGCCGCCTGAAGCGCTTCCCAGCTTCCGCTTGTATACTGCGCTTCATTATATCCTGCTTTCTCGATCTGAGCTAATTTTTCTTTTACTTTTTCTTTTGTATACTGCTCAGAGTCAGCGATCGTCACTGTCGCCGGATTATTGAATCCGATAATCGTTCCGTTCGTCGGATCTGCAAGAACAGCAGTAAAGGAAAGATCGCCTGTCTCTCCCGGCACTCTTCTTGTCTCAACATGAGCTTGCGCCTCTGTCTGACCGTCTGCAAACTTCAACTCCATATTTCCGTCTGCATTAAAGTGATCCTGCCATGCGCTTCCCGGATTTACCTGGAACTGTACCGTAGCTTCGCCTTTTGTTCCTCCGAGACGTTTTACCATGATCGGAGTCTTTGTGTTTTCATTAACACGATAGCTCGGATACTCGATCTGGAACATACCTTTTCCGCCGTTGTTCAATACTAACGCGGCATCTACTCCGATTGCCTCTGTACCCGTTCCTGTATTAACAATTTTTAATGTATGCTTTCCTTCTTTTAACGTATCAGACTCAAAGATTCTTTGCTGAAGCTTTCTCTTATCTGACTTCGTATTAATAGACGCCACCTTGTTGCCGTCGATATATACGTCTGCCGGACCGTGGCTCGGATCGATCGTACCTACAAGCCATACTTTCGTTCCTGTAAACTTCACAGTTGCCTCTGCATTCGGACGACACCACATACCTGTGCCTTCGATAAACTGATCTCCCGACTCCTTTGACCATCCGTCTGCCGTAAACGCTCTGTCATCGACTACCTGAAGTCCTTCCGGAATTCCGTTCGGAGCTTCCATACCTGCCGCCGCTTTATAAACGCCGACCTCACTGATCATAGGAATTTTATTTTCCGCGCTTTCATGCGCCGTTACCGTGATCCTGATCTTACTTGATTTTACAGGGCTTCTGCGGCTGAGACGTTTCGCGCCAACCGTTGTTCCCTCGTCAAACTTCTTCCACTCACCGTTCGCAGTCTGATACTCAACTTTAAACTTGCCGATTCTCTGTCCGAACTCAATCGACTCTTCGATAGACACAACATCGAACAGTGTATCTTTTTTCAGGTCGATCAGAAGTGTGCCTGATTTTGTCTCATCATTCACAGTCCAATATGTATCATCTTTTCCGTCCAATACGTTCTGCGGAGAATAAGTTGTGTCCTTTCCGCGAACTTCTGTTGCGGAAACCTCAGCATCTTTTGCAAGGTTCTTCTCAAACGTTTTATTAATAGCCGTACCGAATTCCGTTACACGTCTTAAGATCGCATCGTCAACTTTTCCTTTATTATTCGGAGGAACATTCAAAAGAAGCGGAGCATTATGACCTACAGAGCGGAAGTACATCTCTGATAATTCTTCCATTGTCTTCGGTGTCTTCTTACTATCTCCCCAGAACCATCCTGACGTGATTCGTGCGTCCGCTTCCGGAACTGTCCACTGATTTCCGTCTGGGAAACCTTTCGTATATCCGCCCGAAGAGTTGCTGTTAATCGTATTTTTCTCTTTATCTACATTCGATTTTGACCAAGTCTCCTCTGCCGCAAATCCGTTCTCGTTTCCGATCCAACGGACAGTTGTGTAAGCTTCTGCTCCGAACAGCATACAGTCGTCAACCTGATTTCCGGCAATTCCTTCATATTGCTGAATTGTGTCAAACCATTTTTTAAAGTCGTATTCCTGATATCCGGCGCCGCTTCCTTTCGCACCATCCATCCATACTTCTTTAAAATGCCCTTTATTTCCGTATTTGTCGTTTCCAAGTATCTCGATCAACTGATCATTATAATATTTATTGTAATCTTTCGCATCTTGCTGTTTTACTTGTTCCCAAGTCAAACCATTGACCGGTTGGTTTTTATCTGGTTTTCCATCATTATTAGTATCCACAAACTCTACTAATGCCTTACCGGATGCATCTTTATACCCATAGCTTTCATCATGGATATCCCACGGGGACAGATATAAGCCCATGTCCATATCATGTTCTGTACATGCTTTTGAAATGTCGGCAAGGACATCACCTTTTCCACCCTGATAATTTGTCGCGCCGGAAACGTCGTACTGCGTTGCTTCACTTGCCCATATACAGAAACCATCATGGTGCTTCGCAGTCACGATCAATTTCTTGAAACCTGCTTCTTTCAATGTTTTAACAAGTGTGTCCGCATCAAAATCTTCCGTCAGTTTAAAGATCTCATTCGGAGTCTTATCGCCGTAATGTTCTCCCCATTCGATCTCATTAAATGTATTCGGTCCAAAGTGGCAAAATGCAGCCAGTTCCTGTTTCTGATACTCATACTGATTCTTTGACGGTATCGTCTTGTCCTTCTTCGGCGCCGCCGTATCGTTGTCTGTCAGCTCATCCGTTTTAACGTATGTGTCTTCGGCAGCCTGAACCTGCACAACTCCGCCGGTCGAAAGAGCTGTCTGCACGATCATTCCGGCAGCTAATAACAATGCCAGATACTTTCTCTTTTTCATACTTTTCCTTTCCCCTTGATCTTTTTTTATTTTTTCAAGTTTCACAAGTATTAGAATTTTACCATATTCGCACAAAAATATCAGTATTTTCTTTGTTCTTTCTATATTTTTGGAACTTTTTCACAGCATTTCCATTACAGATGTAGTTATCTCTTATTATATTCTGTGCAAATCGACACCACATCGACCGTTTATTTTCTTGTAAAATTTTGACTGATTCATAAATTTATCGATTCATAAAATCCGACGGACTTTTTCCTTCATATTTCAAAAAAACATGTGTAAAATATGCCGGATCTTCAATCCCCACCATTTCCCCCACTTCACAAACTCTATATTCTCCTGTTTCGAGAATTTCTTTTGCCTTTTCAATTCTATATGAATTAATAGCGTCAGTAACTGTATACCCTGTCTCTTTTTTGTATACCCGACTCAAATAACTACTATTTACAAACAACTCTTTACCAATATCTTTCAGACTTATTTTCCCTCTATAATCCCTTTCAATAATAGAATTTACCTTTCTTGACAAGCTGCTTCCTTCTTTTTGTTCTTCTTCCAAAATAGTCGAAATAGCCTCGCAGGTTTCTCTCATCACCTCCGCAAGCGCAGCTTTTGATTTACTTCTATAAACTGCATCAAGCGCCTTCTCAGGCACCAATATCTTTTCCATTTTTTCCTTGCTTTTCACCTTTCTGACAAGGTACAATATTATTGCATGCGTATCCGACCGGCATTGCTCTATAGGACGAGTTTCCTGTTTTAAATATTCCTCAAACTCCTCTGCACATAACTTCTTGTTCTCCTCCATTCCACTGCGCAGCGCAACATACAAACGCCTCATATAACTTTCCACATCATTTTCATCTTTCCAATACTGAATATATTCCGTATAGTTTTCCTTTACATTAACAGGACTATTATCTGTATATATATCGGAAAGGTTTCTTATAGCCTGTTTTTTCCCCACTCTTCCCCATTCCGCACTCTTTACAACCTTTCCCGCTCCAATCCTCAATCTTATATTCTGAAATATCTTTGCTATCGAAACAACTTTTTCCAGTCTTCTTTGAAACCACGCAGCATTCTCCTCCGAGCCTTTATATTCTATAACGAAAATAAGCATCCCGCTTTCTCCCTCAGCCACCACAACTTTGTGATCTAAAAAAGTACTATTCAATATCTCTTCTATTCTATTTTTGCACACCTCATAATCATAACGTTCAATATCTCGCATTTCACACGCACATACCCTGCATGCTTCGCCTTGGAAAAAGGGGATCTCTTTCTCTCTGCCCACACATTTTTTTGCATCCACTTCACACTGCTCAATTATTTTTTTCACTGCTCTAGGCAATTCTAAAAAAAAATCGTTTTTCACTACAAAATCAGAAACCTGAAATTTTATTGCCTGTTGTGCATATGTAAAATCACTATATGCCGTCAAAATGATCACTTTAATATCCGGAAATCTTTCATTAAGCATTCCGATTAATTCCATTCCATCCATAATCGGCATCTTTATATCTGTTATTATAATATCTACATGTATTTTTTCTTCTTCTAAATATTTCAACACTTGCGCGCCATTTTGCATAGAAGCGCAAACTTTACATCCAAGCTTTTCCCACTCTATTAATTCCACAATTCCTTCCCTGATATTTTTTTCATCATCCGCAACAATAACATTATACATTTTCTTCTCTCTCCTCAATCGGTCTCTTAATGTAAATAGTGGTGCCTGTATTTATTTTGCTCTTAATTTTAATCCGGTACTCTTCTCCATAAATATGTCGAAGTCTTAAATCTACATTTTTTAGGCCTATTTTTTCTCTTGACGAACCGTTCTCAGCCTGTTCAAGTGAATTAAAATATTCTTTCACATCAAACCCCGCTCCATTATCCTGAACCGTCACAAGCAAATCCGTCCCCATTTTTTTTAATACAATTCGTATCACACCCTCGTTTTCTATATTTTCAATCCCATGAATCACCGCATTTTCCACAATGGGCTCAATCACAAATTTGGGTATAATACTCTTTTTTAGTTCTTCATCCTCAACAATAATTTTATAAAAAAATCTACCCTCAAATCTCATTTTCTGAAGATATAAATAGAATTCTGTATATTCAAGTTCTTCTCCCACTGTGATTCTATCAACATTGTTCGTATAAATACTGGCTCGCAAAAGTGCGGACAATTTCGATACCATTTTATAGATTGTTTCGTTCCCACTTCTCTTCGCTTTAATTTGTATTGTCAACAATACATTAAAAAGAAAATGAGGATTCATCTGATGTTGAAGAAACCTTATTTCCATTTCATTAAGCAATATCTGCGACTCATATTTATTGCGAATCAACTCCCTTAGCTCATCCATCATTTCATTAAATGCTCGGCCCAGACTATTTATCTCTGCATTTTTATATTCTTTGATCCGAATATCATAATTTCTATTCCGCACACTTTCCATCGCATGTATAAATTCATTTAGAAATCCCGTTGATTTCAAACTAATTACAACAGCTGCAATAAGACATATTATAATCAGCATAACCCCCAAAATGATATACGTCCGTATCCCTTCCAAAACTTTTTTTATCAGTAAACTTTGTGGATAAAGGTGAACAAGGCGTACTCCCTTTCCCAAATTTTCCACTTCTCTGGAAGTCATCATATATGTTTCGTTCAAATAGACTTCCCCGGTATCACATTCTGTAATTTTTTCATCTATATACGAACCTATTTCATCTTCTTTATTACTTGACAGTACTTTATTTTCCTCATCTATCAAATATACTACTTCACCTTCATTTTGAACGAGATTCTCATACTGTGATGCAATATCTCTTTCATTTGTCGCAACCATTATAATAAGCGGAACATCTCTTTCAAAATCCGATCTCATTCTGCGTATATGAAAAATCACATTTTCAGAGCCCATCACAAGTTCCGAATAAATGTATTTTTCTGTTTCTTGTTCTGCCGCTTCATACGCCTTATAAACTTCTCGCTGTACTTTATTTCCACCGACTGACTGCACATCAACATAATCCAAAAGATAACCATCATTAAATACCGCCGCATATTCAACTACATCTAATTTTTTTGCATTACTGTATATTAATATCCTGTTTAACTCTCTGCTAAATTCTGTTTTTCTAAGATAAAATTCAGAATTTTCCCGATCATAATAATGACTGTCATCCAGCCAATTTTGCACCCCGTTACTCGCAGCCAACTCTAACACCAAATTTTCCATCACCAAAAAAGATTGATCCATTACCTCTGAAACCGCCGTAACTGTTGTATCAATATTATCGGAAACATTTTTCTTGGCATTTATATACAGATAAAAAGACATAACACATCCGAATAACAGCAACTCAACAAACAAAGTTCCCACAAACAAAAAAATCAATTTATCTCTAAGCGATATTGATACAAATTTTGATTTTATCGACTTTTGTTTGAAGTGCCCTCCCCCTGACACTCTCATTACAGCATCTCCTTCCACTAATTGATGTTCTCTGTTTTCCGCCATGTAATATATTTTCTAAAAAGCAATCCAGAGTAATAAAACTCATTTATGCGTATCTTTAACACAATTATGCGTTCAAAATATGTTAAAGTCAAGAAAATTTCTGATTATTACCACGCAAAAGAGGGCCGATAAATATATGAAAATCTATAACTATGAAGGAAGAAAAAATCTCTGTGGCGAAAAAATCAAACTTGCCAGAACAAAAAAACGCATCACTCAAAGAGACTTGGCCGCCCGCCTGCAAACTCAAGGAATCACAATAGAAAGAGATAGTATTAGCAGAATTGAAATCGGCACCAGATTCGTCACCGATTATGAGTTAAAAATTCTTGCAAAAACTTTAGATGTAAGTATGGAATGGCTGACCGATGAAGAAACTATGAAAACCTGCTAAACACTATTGCTCTGAGAATTCTGCCGTGAAACTGCAAATAGCGGAATGACTTTCTAAATCAGACCGCTATTTGTCAAAACTTACTTATAAAGTAAATTTTCTATTTTTTCAATAGACAACTCTTCCGTATTATCCAAGAATACGTCCGGAACAGCCGGTTTAACACTCGCTCCAATACCGACAGCAGCTATGTTTGCCGCCTGAATCGCTTCTATCCCTGCCGCCGCATCTTCAAACGCAATACATTCCCACGGTTGTAGTTTTAAGTGTTCCATGCAATCTATAAACACTTCCGGATCCGGTTTCGTATATCGTATTTTAGAAGCATCAGCCACATAATCAAACATAGACAGAATTCCAAGTCCCTCAAGAACCGTTCTCGCATTCTTGCTCGCCGAAGCTACCGCAAGAAGAATTCCCTGCTTTTTCGATTCATTCAAAAAATCCATCACTCCCGGAAGAATATCTTTTGACGTCACCTGCTTGATCAACGCTTTATAGTATTCATTTTTCTTGTCTATAAATTTCGCTTTATCCTCAGATAAAAATGTTTCCTGCGCCCCATTTACTTCTAAAATTATCTCAAACGAACGCTCTCTGCTTACTCCTTTCAACCGCTCATTTACTGTTTTATCAAACGCAAGTCCCAATTCATCCGCCAGCTTTTTCCATGCGAGAAAATGATATTCAGAAGTATCCGTCAACACTCCGTCTAAGTCAAACAAAAACCCTCTTTTTTTTACCGGCATTTCCTGCACAGATACTTTTTCACCTTGTACATGTACCTTATATTTTCTTCCTTTCCATGTAAGCGTCGTCTCCATACTCTTTATAAACGATGGCATATGTGGTTCAAATCGAAGTTTCTCTCCCTGATAAGCCGGCAGCATCCCCATAAACCCTTGAACAGCCATTTGCCACAGCGCGCCACAATTTGCTATATGGATTCCATCTTCCGCTCCTCTGCGCACAAGTTCCATATCTACCGCTATTGTCCGATCAAGAAATTGTTCTGTTTCTTCTTCCATTCCCAATCGATTTGCCACAAGCATATGCACTGCCGGAGATAAAGATGAATCATGTGTTGTCAAAGGTTTATAATATTCATATGCCACCCTCAACTGCTCCTCTGTAAATTTTTCCGGGAAAATACTCATTAACGCAATTATATCCGCCTGCTTGATACACCTGCTTCTATAAATCTTTTCCTGAGAAGCGTAATGACCAAACGCTTTCTTCTTATCCTTCCAAATGGAATCCATATCTATTAGTGCATAATCTTCAAAATCTGCACTTTGCAGATACAATTTTCGTTTTTCATCATAAGGAACGACAAGAGAATCTGCAATCTTCTTGAAAATCTCCAATTCACTTTCCAAAGTGTTTGTCTTTTCCATAACTTCGCGATAACGGTCCGGTTTCTTTTCTTTCAAAAGGCGTAATGTTTCCAATGCAGAAATAAGGTTGAATTTCACCATATAGTTCGTAAACCCATTGTCCCTTGTCATAGGAGAATATTCATCCGGTCCCATCACATTCAAAAGATGATATTCCCCGTCTTCGCCTTTATCCACACGTTCACTCCAAAACCTTGAAGTTTCCAACAGAATTTCAGCCCCTTTATCAAAAAGGAACTTTTCATCACCCGATGCAAAGTAATAATGCATTACCCCAAATGCTACATCTGCTGTAATATGAACTTCATTATCCGCATATTCCCACATAGAACACTGCTCTGTTCCTGTAAGCCCTGACTGCCACGGATAACGTGCTCCTCTGCAATGATATCGCTGCGCATTTTGTTTTGCTCCTTCCAAAGTCCAATATCTATAGCCGATTAAACTTTTCGCCGATAGCGGATCCGTATACAGATAAAACGGAAGAAGATACATTTCACTATCCCAAAAATATCTTCCATAATATGCCTCGCCGGCAAATCCTTTCGCGCATACCTGAATACGTTCTTCCTCTTTTCCGCCACATCTAAGTAAATGATAAATCGAAAACCGAAGGCTATCCTGCAGCTTTTGGCATCCCTCTACAAGCACATCGGAATCTTTCCACTTCTGCTCCCAAATGATTTTACTTTTTTCAAGTAATTGTTTATACTCTAATCTCGCTGTTTGTTCAAGACACTCTTTCATTTCTTTGATGTAGTCTTCTGTCCGGTCTCTCGAACATCCCAGTACACTATATTTCACTAATGTCGCATTTTCAGTCAAAGCCCCTTCATAAATTACATCTATTGTTGTTTTCTCTAACTCTGTATGACATACCGCATCTAAACCACGCAACTGATTTTCACACATAATAGATGCTCTTTCTCCAACATCTGTCTTAACTGTAACACCAATTTTATTCTCTTTTTCAAACAGGCTGGATTCTGTAAAATGACAGTAACCATTTGTAGTAACTCCGGCATCAATTCCACTCTTAACAGTAATGTAAGGCGTTCCTTTTCTTGGTTTCAAGTCTGCCTGCTGTACAAACAATCGCTTTTCATCAAGACTTGCAAACCTTGAAAATTTAACATCAATCTCCTCTCCGGAAGCTGTAATCCAAGTGAAGGATCTCGTCAATTCTCCTGTTTTCATATTAAGAACCCGTCGGTAATCTCTAATATCACTTCGGATCATGTCCAGCTTCTCATTACCTGCCGCAATTTCTATCCGCATAAAATACGGTAAATTAATGATCACCTCTTCTAAAAAAGGATGCTTTCCCATCATAAGCGGCAAAAATGTTCCCTGCTTTGAAAGTGGATGTCGCTGCTGCTCCGTAGTGACACTCTTCATCGTTCTGGTGTACACTTCATTTTGCGGAGCATCTGCAAGTCCTTCTTCAAAACTTCCTCTCACATGAAAATATCCGTTTCCTTGTGTAAAAATTCCTTCATAATATTTATTTTTGTCTTGATCAAATCCATCTTCTACAATTTCAAATCCATTAATCCGCAAAATTTCATCATTCATCATCCGCATTCCTCCGAATTCTATTCTTTTACAGAACCGGCAGCCAATCCGGATATTACTTGCTTCTGCATCAACATATAAACAATAATACTTGGAACTGTAACAAGCACCGTAGCTGCAAACATAGCTCCATAATCACTTGCAAACGCACTCTTGAAATAATATAACGCAATTGGAAGCGTTCTTTTTTCAGTTCCCGTAGTCAATGTCAACGCAAACTGGAATTCATTCCAACAAAGCAGGAACTGAAGTACCCCGGCAGTCGCAAATGCCGGTCTCGTAAGCGGCAAAATAATTTGTACAAATGTTCTGAAAAATCCTGCTCCATCAATATATGCAGCTTCCTCCAAAGTAGGAGAAATTGTCTTATAATAGCTCATCATAATATATAAGGTAGTCGGCATTCCAAGCGCCGCATATACAACTATCAACCCTGTCAACGTATCGTAAAGATGTGCCGAATTTAACGTTTGATATAACGGCTGCAAAAGCGCGGCTCCCGGAATCACAAGAGCTGCCGAAAACAGCATTGTAATCAAACCCTTAAATCGAAATCTACATCTTACAAGCACATATGCTGCCATACTGAAAATCAACAAATTCAATATTGTTGCTATAATTGCCACCAAAATACTATTTTTGTAAAATGTCGTCAGCGGAGCAATCTCGAATGCTTTCACATAATTATCAAGCTCCTTGCTCATTCTATCTCTCCTTTACTTTTCTAATTGTCTATAATATAAATAACGCCCTTTACTAATGTAAAGGGCGAAAATCTCGCGGTACCACCTTATCTTACAGACAATTTTCTGTATCTCTTAAGTTCTTTAACGGAAACCACTCCGGGAAATCCTACCTGCCCTGCCTCTGCATTCTGAAATCCTGAATCCAGGAACCTCCACAGACTTTCCAGCCCTTCAGATATCCGGTTTAGAAGCTACCTTCCATCATCCCTCTCCGAAACCGTCTTTCAGCCGGGTGATCTTCTCTCCCAACCGGTCTGACCGGCAGCTTTGCTCCTCTCCCCGAACGGTTCTCTCTGACGGCAGTAACGATGTACTCCTCTTCCTCAGCACCTTTAATTCTTTACTAAATTGTTAAATATTTTTTAACTACAAATACTATAGCGGTCATGTGCTGATTTGTCAAGGGATTTCAGGTGGTTTAGAGAATCTTAAGAATGCATCTGCTTCCGCTTTCTATTCTTTTTCTTCTGTATTTCTTTTAACAAATCAGACTCTTATTTCATCCATTTTCTTCTGAAAAGGACTCCTGCCACTACTGCACCTGCAAGCAGCATCACTGCTGCAGGGAATACAACGTTTGTCATATCTCCTGTCTTAGCTGCTTTATTTACTGTACTATTTTGATTCTTGTCGGTTGTAGTGTTTTTGTTATCTGACGGCTTGTTATTTCCGGCATTTCCATTATTACCATTGTTGTCATTTCCGCCGTTATAGTTATTACCGCCGTTATTGTTATTACCGCCATTATTGTCGTCTTTATTTTCAGACTTCGTTGTTACGCTGAGTGCTGCTGCCGCATACTCTGTTGCATTCTCGTCTGTTCCGACTGCAACAACCTGGATCTGATAAGTCTCTCCTGCCTTCAGACCGGAAAGTGTATATCCTACTGCTTCTTTGGAAATATCGGTTGCATATACGGCTCCGTTGACATAGATCTTATATCCTGCGATTCCTTCTGTTGATGCCGGTGCATCCCAGGTGATCTTAATGGAATCTTTTGTCACTTCACTGCTCGCTACATTTTCCGGTGCTGACGGTGTTGCCGGCTGATCCGGGTCTTCTTTATCCGGAAGTTTTGCGATGGTCTCTGTCTCTTTTGTCTGGCATACAGAGCAGGTTCTTTCTTTCGATCCTTCTTCAGTTGTCGTAGGTTCTTTGACTGTTACCCACTCACCAAAAGTATGTCCTTTTGCTGCGATTTCCTGTGCTTCCTGTACAACTGTTCCACAATCCACGCAAACTACTTCGCCTGTAGATCCTTTTTCTGTACAGGTTGCTTCTTTTGCATCAAGAACAACTGTTGTAGAATGTGTACACTCAACTGCGTCATCGGTTACGATCACATAGTAAACTACGTCACCGATCTGTACGGATGTTGTTCCTGCCGCAACTCCTGTAAAATTGATCGTTGTGCTGGCTTCTGCGGCAGGATTCCGGTAAATCGTATTTGTAACCTTGGCAACATGTCTGAAGTTTGAATGATCCAGTGTCGGGTTCATCACATAGTATGTTCCGTCAACCTCTGCCGCGATCAGATACTGTCCTCCATCTTCAATCGCTGATGCTCCGGTGATCTTCTCATATCCCTTGATCGGTGAATCGGCTGAAGCTGTTGCGGACTTTTTAAACAGTTCAAATGCACATGCTGTTGTATCAAGTGTTCTCTGTCTGTCATAATGAAGTTTGGATGCATCCCTCCAGAAATACAGGTAACGTGAAGCTGATCCGTCATACAGAGATACCTTGCCATTAGAATTTGTAACATCAGCAACTGTAATATTGGCTTTTGCTGTTTTGTTCGGGATTCCTACTGTTCCCATTGTTACAAATGTGGTTGCTCCATCTGCTGTATGTCCTGAAATTGCATAAACTCCATTGCTGATCTTCTTGAATGTATACTGACACTCTGAAAGTCCCCTTACATTCGTATCCCCAAATACTGCGGTACTTGTTCCCGGATACGCTGCTCCCTCTGTAGCCGCTGCTGTCTGCTTTACCAGTTTTGCCACATGATTATACTTCTGGCTTCCTGTAGTAGAAAGCAGGATATATCTGTTACCCTGTGCATCTGCTTTTGTCACAATCAGCACGCTGACTCCGGCTTTCAGTTCTTTTTCACTTGTTATTTTCTTAAATCCATTGATCAAGTCATAATCTTCCGCTGATGTGGACGGTGTATATAACTCAAACCAGCAGTTATCATCTGCCACATTCTGTCTGTCGAAATGAAGTTTTGTCGCATCGGTACTGTGGAAATACAAATACTTTCCACCGCCGCCTGATGAATTATCCATAATACTGAATGTCGCATCAGAAGGATTTTTTTCAAAGGTAATATTGGCTGCTGTTGTTACATTCGGGATACCGGCAGTAGAAGATGCCTTTGGTCCAAGGTAAATCCCGTTTCCATTTGCAGCCGTAGCTTTTACTTTATAAGTGTAGCTGTCACTTCCTGATTCTAATGTATACATACATTTGCTCAGATCTACAGTTGCACCATCAAACGTTGCCATCGCTGTGGCAATCTGTGCCACCGTCTTTTCATATGTATCCTGTACATCCTTACCTGTTACGGTAACTCCCGCTACTGCTGTATCAACAGAAGATGTATCGGCATCTGCATAGTTTCCGTCTTTTACTGTCAATGTCCTGGTCTCATCTTTTTCAAGGCTGACCACTTTGTACTTTTCTGCATCTGTAATCGTCACATTCATAATAAAAGATTCTTCACCTGCTTTAACAGTTACTTTCACCTGTTTCAGACCGGTTACATTCCCCTTGGATGTCAATGTCAGTCTTCCATCTGCATAAGTTGCATCCAACACTGCTCTGTTAGATGAAGAAACCGTAATGTCAGCATCTGCATCAAGGCATCTTACAACATAAGAAGCCGTTGCATCTGTATTGATCACAGAAGAATTAACTACAGCACCGTTATCATTTTCAACCCATACGCCACTGGTCGCTGCACCATTTACGATATCATCAATTGCAATTTTATCAAACTCAAGCTGCTCATCTTCATCTTCATACAAAAGACCGATCTGTGCATCTGATGTCTCTGTAATACAGGAGTATGCATAATGCGTACCATCATTGACTACATACGGATTATCCTGCCACTGAAGGCTTCCGTCATCCTGTACCAGACCAACCCAGATACGTCCTGAATTACGTGCTGATGTATCAGATGGACCTGCAAAAAGAATTGCAGTCTTTCCGTTTACTTTCTTTGAATATGTAATGGCACTTAACTGGCAATTGTTATTATACTTAAAACCTGTCTCTTTTGGTTCTGACCATGTAAGCCCATCATCCTCAGATATATAATAGGCATTGGACATACGCACAAACAGATACAATCTTCCATCTGCTTCTGTAATAACTGCTTCAGAGCTGTTGCCTGATACAGTAGCTCCGCGATGCCAGGTTGTTCCATCATCATCAGAATAGATTGTAGATGTCCTCTGAACTCCACTTGTATACTGATAGCACGGGAAGATCAGTCTTCCCGTAGAAGTTGTAATTCCTCGTCCCGGTCCGATCAGAAATACCTGCTCGGATTCATTCTTGGCATCTACAAGCTGCGGTGCTGACCATGTGGCTCCGTTGTCCGTTGATTTTGTAATATAAAGAAAATCCGTTGGAAACTGGAAGTACGGTGTATCTCCACAGAACAGGTTTGTATCTACTGCTCCGTCTGCACTCTTAATGTTAAAATGATCATCGATCGTATAGTCTCCGTCTACAACTTCACTGGTACTGTTATTCTTGATCTCATAACAGGACTCAGATGTCGCATCGGCTTTTTTTTCCAGATGATAATCATAACTTGCAGCAGCACGTGCTGTTGAACTGGAAAGACCATTTACACTGGTTGTACTGAGTGCAAGAAGCAGATTTCCATTTGTATCATAACCTGTACTTCCTGCCTTCGCCGGATATCTTGCTGCATTTGCAACTGCCAGACCTGCCGGCAACAAATCACATGCGAGGTAGATTGTATCTCCGTCAGCAAGCAATGCAGGATCAATAAATGCTGTTGAATCACGATTAAACCGGTTTCCGTTATCTCCCAGATAATTAGCTACCGTACGTATACCGTGTGCATCTGAAGCTCAGCCTGCGGATTTGACGCATCTACGACGTGAATAATATAGTCAGCATACTTTGCCTCCTCCAGCGTGCTTTTAAAGGCTTCTACAAGGTGATGCGGCAGCTTCCGTATAAACCCTACAGTGTCGGTCAGAAGGATCTGCTGCCCGTCTTTTAATTCCAGTACTCTTGTCGTCGGATCAAGTGTCGCAAATAACTTGTCCTCTGCCAAGATTCCTGCTCCGGTCAGCGTATTTAAAAGAGTAGATTTACCGGCATTCGTGTAGCCGACGAGCGCGATGACGGGCATGGCGTTTTTCTCGCGGCGGCGGCGCTGGGTGCGGCGGATCTTGCGCACGTCCTCAAGCTCGGCCTGCAGCTTCTGGATCTTGCGGCGGATGTGGCGGCGGTCGGTCTCGAGCTGCGTCTCGCCGGGGCCGCGCGTGCCGATCGGCGATGAGCCGCCGGACGCCGTCTGGCGCACGAGGTGCGTCCACATACCGGTCAGGCGCGGCAGCAGGTACTGGTATTGCGCCAGCTCCACCTGCAGCTGACCCTCGCGCGTCCGGGCACGCTGGGCGAAGATGTCAAGGATCAGGCCCGAGCGGTCGAGCACGCGCACGCCGAGCTCTTCCTCGAGCACGCGCATCTGCGACGGGGAGAGCTCGTTGTCAAACACTGCGAGGTCGCAGTCGTTGGCGAGGATCAGCTCCCGCAGCTCCGCCACCTTGCCCTCACCGAGGAAGGTGCGCGGGTCAGGCGTGGGCTTGCTTTGCAGCAGCGTTGCCACAGGCTGTCCGCCGGCGGTCTCTACGAGCGCGGCAAGCTCGGCAAGCGAGATCTCCGTCGAGCGCTCACGCTCCTCCATGCACGCCGCGGCGAGACCGGCCAGCGCGGCGCGTTCAATTTTCTGTTCGGTAGATTGCATAGGGGTCATCCTTCTGATGTGAAAATATTTTGTGTCAGGCTGCGCTCATGACGGGGGCAGCGGCTCGCTGCCTGCGGTGGGCGACGGCGTCGGCGCGGCGAAGCGCTGCACGCCCCAGATGCCGACAAGGATGGCGGCCGAGGCCACGGCGCTGATCCAGCCGAACGGCTCGTGCAGAATGAGCACGCCGGTGAGCACGGACACGACGGTCGAGAGATTGATGAGCACTGCGGCGCGCGCAACGGGCAGCACCTCGAGCGCACGGTTGAGCGCAATGTAGGACAGCACCGAGGCCACCACGCTCAAAAACAGGATCGCCAGCACGAAGGGCGCGTGCGTCATGGGCTGCACGACGGCACGCAGATCGTGCCGGTGCTCGAGCAGAGACAGCACACCGAACGCCACCATACCCATCAGGCACGTGACGTATGTGCGCTCAAAGGCCGAAAAGCTGTCGGCGCAGGCGCGGCAGGCGACCATGTAGGCCGCACCGGC
>OGZA01001325.1_pt1 | contig 16947 bp, 13 predicted proteins | sample 1576591 | NCBI WGS metagenome assembly OGZA01 (sample SAMEA3541565, study PRJEB24748) | human gut metagenome | biome: human gut; feature: human-associated habitat; material: faeces | place: China | collected 2012
CCGCGGTGATGACGCCGCCGAAACGGGGCTTGACGGTCACGCATCGACCTGGACAGCTACCTGACCGAGATCGAGCAGACGCTTTCCCGCACAATGCAGGACCAGACCGTGCAGCGAATGGTCACGACCAAGAAGCCGCTGGACGGTTATGATCAACTGGCATTGGTCAACACCCAGAGTGCGCTTTTAACGATTGAGACCGGGCACCCGAACATTAGCAATGTGTGGATCAGTCTGAACAATCTGGACAGTGTGATTTCCAGCCGGGGCTACCTCGACCAGCATTTGTTTTATCTATCCCGGTTCAAAAACAGCAGCTTGAGTGAGGACGCATGGCGCGAGCTTCTGCACGAGTGTCACCCCCGGTGGGAGATGGTTCAGGTGGAGAACGAAGGCGGCACGGACTTCCTCTTTATCCGCTCGGCGTTGACCAGCGGGCTGTCCTACGCCGACGCTACAGTTGTGGTGACGGTGAACAAAAAGCTGTTTGTTAAGCGGCTGCAGCAGTTCTGCTGGGACCCGGAGCTGGATTTCTATGTCTTAGCTGCGGACGGCACAGCCATCTGCAAAACGGCAGCGGGTGACCCGCCTGCCATGGATATTGTGCAGGCAGCGGCCGACGGTTCGTTTGCCTTTGGTTCGGGCGGTCAGCAAGCCTACCTGACCCGTGCCAGCAGCGTGACGGATTGGCAGTATGTGCTGAGCATTTCCAATAAGCTGCTGATGAAAAACACCCGCATGACCCAGTTGTTCACCTGGGGCGGCATGGTACTCTGCATGATGTTAGGACTGGGGCTGTCTGCCGGGCTGACAAAGAAAAATTATCAGCCGCTGGGCGCGTTGGTCAGCCCCTATGACGGTACTGATGAAGCTCCCGACCTGGTCGAGAAAAACGAGTTTGAGCGGCTGGAATACTACTCCCAAAAGAGCCGCCGCGAGCGCAGCGACCAACAGCATGAGCTGTGGAAAAGTCAGCAGACCCTGCGGCGTTACTATTTGAAATCGCTGCTGGAAAGCCCGCAGGGTCTCAGCCAAGAGACTGCCGAGCGCAGCGGCATTCGGTTTGATGAGCCGTTTTATACGGTGGTCGTCTTTAAAAATCCGATGGCCGACAGCGCACCGGAGGGGGATGGCTCGCTCTTTGCGGCGTTGCAGATCGCTATTATGAACATTTTCCAGGAAATTGCTGAGCCGCATTTTGCGCTGGAACTGACCGCCGTGGGGGAAACCTGCGTGGCCATTGTGGGCATGCAGGAAAGCACCACCGCACAGGACGAGCAGCTGCTGGCGGACATCCGTGAGACACAACAGCAGATCCGTGCCCACTTCCATGCGGACCTGGGGGCGGCTGTGGGCGAGACCCACGCCGGGGCGGCGGACATCCGTGCAGCCTACCAAGAGGCGCTGGAAGCGCTGAGTTATCTGCGGGATAATGGCGAGCCGGTGGCCTACCGTGGCATCCATGATGCCCGCATGGCCTACACATTCCCCTTGGAGACCGAGCGCAAGCTCATGGACTTGATTTCTTTGGGCAGCGAGGAAAACACTGAGGCCCTTATCCGGCAGGCGTTCCCGCTGGACGGTGCGGTACAGGATCCCAATGTGGCACGCTGCCTTGCCTATGACATTACGGCGGCCCTTATCAAGGGCGCAGCTATGGCCGGGCTGGACGACCAGAAGGACATCCGCTTCTCGCCCGGGGATGCGGGCAGCCCCGAGGAATTACAGGCACATTTGATTAAAATTTCCGCTACGCTCTGTGGCCGTGTGCGGCTGCTGAAGGGCAGCACCAGTACGACCCGCGCCCTCTGCGACCGGGTGGAGCAGTACATCAGGGAAAACTATGCCGACCCGGACCTGAATATCTCCCAGGTGGGGCAGCACTTTGACATGACGCCTACTTACTTGTCCGCGCAGTTCAAGAAAGAGACCGGGGTGGCGTTGTTGGCCTATATCAGTAATGTTCGCGTTGAAGCTGCTAAGCAACTGCTGGCGCAGGGGCTTTCGGTGGCAAAAATTGCCGAGCAGACCGGCTACCGCGACAGCGGCTCACTGATCCGCGTGTTCAAAAAGGTTACCGGCATGACGCCCGGGCAGTACAAGGCTGCACACAGCGAGGAGTAACCCCCAAAAGCAAAAGCCGGACTGTCGCAGTCCGGCTTTTGCTTTTGCACATGGCACTTATACAAGATGCACAAAAATAGACCTGTGCATTTTGTGCATAAATTTTGCCGTTTTAGAAATTGCCTATGTATTTTTGAAAATTCGCATCTTTGATTTGAGGTTTTGCCTATTTTTTGGGGCTTTTTATTCTGGTTTTGCTGGCGGCGGTGTGATAGGCTCTAAGCACGGAACGAACACCGGCCACCGAAAATCAAATCCATTCAGCGCCACAAAACCTCAGTGGCCGGGCCTCGTTCATAAGAGAGAAAAGCACTACAAAGAAGGAGGAACCCCAACATGAAAAAAATCAAGCAAGCCACCGCGCTGGCCGCTGCGGCAGTCCTGTCCGCCACGATGCTGGCAGGCTGCGGCGGCAGCACCGAAGGCACGGCATCCACCGCGACCGAGACCGCCAGCAGTGCCTCTACCGCTGCCGAGAGCGGTAACGCAGGTGAGTTCACCTACCCGATGGCCGCAGGTCACAGCATCACCTACTGGTGCAACCTGAACGAGAACATCGGCTCCTATTACAAAGATATGGGCGAAAGCCCCTTTGGCAAGGGGCTGATGGAGAACACCGGCGTGGACATCACCTTCCTGCATCCGCCAACAGGCGGTGAGAACGAGCAGTTCAACCTGCTGGTTGCTGATGGTGATCTGCCTGATGTTATGGAATACCACTGGCAGAACTACCCCGGCGGCCCCGAAAAGGCGATCTCCGATGGTGTTATCGTCTCGCTGAATGACATCATCAACCAGTACTGCCCAAACTTGAAAGCCTACCTGGACGCCAACCCTGAAATTGCCCGCCAGTGCCGCACCGATGACGGCAACTACTATGCATTCCCGTTCATCCGCGGCAATGAGGAACTGCGTGTCACGGAGGGACTGTTCATCCGGCAGGACTGGCTTGATGAGCTTGGCTTGGAAATACCCACCACCATTGACGAGTGGCACACCGTGCTGACTGCCTTTAAGGAAGAAAAGGGCGCAACCGCTCCGTTCTGCTATGAATGGACGATGGGTGCCCTGACCGACAACAACCCCTTTGCTTATGCTTATGACACGAAACGCGGCTTCTATGTAGGCGAGGATGGCAAGTCCCACTACGGCGCGGCCGAGCAAAACTACAAAGAGTACCTGCAGACCATGCACGATTGGTATGCCGAGGGTCTGCTGGACCCCGACATGATGACTTCCAGCTACGAGACGGTCAGCGCCAAGATGAGTAACGGCAATGCCGGTGCGTCCTTCGGCTGGGCAGGTTCCCGCATGGGTGTCTGGAGCAATGCCGGTGTCGAAATCGAACCCAAGTTCAACCTGCAGCCCTGCCCCTATCCCTCCCGTGATAAGAATACCCCCGTTAAGATGGGGCAGATTGACAGCGCCTGTCCCAACCAGGGCATGGTCGCCATCACCACCTCCTGCAAGGATGTTGAGGCTGCTGCCCGCCTGCTGGACTGGGCTTACAGCGACGAAGGTCATATGTACTATAACTTCGGTACGGAGGGGGTTTCCTACGAGATGGTCAATGGTGAGCCTGTTTACACAGACCTGATCCTGAACAACTCCGATGGCATGGCTCCCGGTACGGTTATGACCCATTACCTCCGCGGCAACTACAACGGTCCTTTTGTGCAGGATCTCAGATATCTGAAGCAGTATTACACGCTGGATGGTCAGAAGAAGTCTAATGAGACTTGGGCTGTGGCGACTGCTGCCCAATATGCCATGCCCAATGTTACCCCTACGGCCGAGGAGAGTGAGGAGTACTCCACCATCATGAACGAGGTCGAGACCTACCGCGATGAGATGACCAACAAGTTCATCCTGGGTACCGAGAGCCTGGATAACTTCGACCAGTATGTTGAGACGCTGAACAGCCTGGGTCTGCAGCGCGCCATCGAGATTCAGGACGCTGCTCTGGAACGCTACAACAAGCGCTGATAACACCCTGTTTCGGTAGCCATAACATGGGACGGGCAGCTGGCCCGTCCCACTTTTTTCTCAAAGGGAGAAATTCTTATGAAAACACCTACCGCCAACAAGACGGAAAAAACGACCAAGCCGGTCAACCGCAACAGCTTTGCGTTCCGCGCCCGCCGGGACTGGCAACGCAACTGGGAGCTATACATCATTATCATCCCCGTGCTGATGTATTTTATTCTGTTCCAGTATAAGCCGATGTACGGTGCGCTGATCGCATTCAAAAACTACAAACCTGCACTGGGATTTTTCGGTAGTCCGTGGGTCGGCTTGGACAATTTTACCCGCTTTTTCACAAGCCCGTTCTTTGGGCGTCTTGTCCGCAACACGCTACTGCTGAGCTTTGAGCTGCTGCTGTTCGGCTTCCCGGCGCCCATCATTCTGGCGCTGCTCATCAACGAAGTCCATCATAAGGGTTTTAAAAAGAGTGTTCAGACGCTGACCTATCTGCCCCACTTCATCTCGCTGATCGTCGTCGTCGGCATGATTACCGACTTCTCGATGACAAGCGGTCTGTTCAATGATATCATTGTCTTTTTCGGCGGTGAGCGCAGCCCGCTTTTGCAGAACCCGGCACTCTATCGCACCATCTATGTGCTGTCCGACATTTGGCAGCAGGTTGGCTGGGGCTCCATTATTTATCTGTCAGCTTTGTCCGGCGTGGACGCCCAGCTGTATGATGCCGCTTCCATCGACGGCGCGGGTCGCTTCCAAAAGCTTTTGCATGTCACACTGCCGGGCATCATGCCCACCATCATCACAATGCTGATCCTGCGCATTGGCAGCCTGATGAGCATCGGCTACGAAAAGACCATCCTGCTCTACAACCCCTCCACCTACGACACGGCGGATATTATCTCGTCCTATGTTTACCGCGTTGGTCTGCTGGAACAGGGCTGGAGTTACTCTACGGCCATCGGCCTGTTCAACAGTGTCATCAACTTGATTTTACTGGTGCTGGCGAACAAGCTCAGCAAAAAGCTGGCCGATACAAGCCTTTGGTAAGGGGGGATCCACCATGCTGAATACAAAAACCACGAAGATCAAAATGTCCACCGGCGAAAAGATCTTCTCCGTCATCAACTATATTTTCCTGGCACTGGTGGCCGCTGCCTGCCTGTACCCGATGCTGTATGTGCTGTTTGCGTCTTTTTCCAACAGCAACCAGCTTATGCGCCACACCGGCATTCTGTTGTGGCCGCAGGGGGTCAGCGCCGGCGCGTATGAAATGGTGCTCAAAAACCCGATGATAGCGCGCGGCTACCTGAATACGATGTTCGTGCTTGTCATGAGTTTGATTTTGCAGATCACGCTGACCTCGCTGGGTGCGTACTTTCTCTCCCGCCGCAATGTCATGTTCCAGAAGCCCATCATGCTGCTCATTACCTTTACGATGTTCTTCTCCGGCGGCATGATCCCCACCTACTTGAATATGAAGAGCCTGCACCTGACTGGCAGCCTGTGGGGCTTGATCCTGCCGTTCATGATCAGCGTGTACAATCTGATTATTCTGAAAACCTCGTTTGCTTCTATTCCGGAATCCTTGATTGAGGCCGCCCGCATCGACGGCGCAAGCCATCTGAAGGTGCTGTTCTCCGTTGTGCTGCCGTTGTCCAAGGCAATTCTGGCTGTTATGGTGCTGTATTATGGTGTCGGTGTGTGGAACGGCTGGTTTTGGGCGTCTGCTATCCTGCGTGACCGCGAGATGTACCCCCTGCAGCTCGTCCTGCGCGAGATCTTACTGCAGAACAGCACCTCCAATATGACAGGCGGCACCGGCGTCGGCGATGTGGAATCTGTGGCCGCCACTGTCAAGTATGCCACCATCATGGTCGCAACGGTGCCGATCCTCTGCATCTATCCGTTCCTGCAGAAATACTTTGCCGCCGGCGTCATGGTCGGCGCAGTCAAGGAGTAAAGGAGAAAAAGTATGTCCGAACGTTTCACTGCGCCGCAGGATGATGCGCTGTATTTACAGATGTGCGCGGAAATCGAGGAAAAGCTGCGCCGTGCCGCGCCGCTGTACACCCGCCGCTACCCCAATGTCAGCACCCTGCCCGCCGAGGGGCTGCGCTACACGCCGGAAGAAAACAACATCTGGACTTCCTCTTTTTTCCCCGGCATGATGTGCTTGGCCGCCAAGCGCACCGGAGATGCTGCGTTCCTGCAGTATAAGGACGACTACATCGCATCGTTCAAGGCACGGCTGGATGGCCGCATCGGCATCAGCCACGATCTGGGCTTTTTGTACACCTTGTCCGCAGTTGCTTTGTACAAGCTGACGGGGGCCGAGGAGGCCAAAAAGCTGGCCCTGTGCGCCGCCGATATGCTGTGTGAGCGCTACAACGAGAAAGGCCGCTACATTCAAGCGTGGGGCGAGTTCAATGTCGGCACACCCTATGTAAAAATCATCGTGGATACGATGCTGAACCTGCCGCTGCTGTTCTGGGCCGGCGAGACAACCGGAGAGGCCCGCTATACGAACATTGCCATCGCCCATGCTCACACCTGCGCAGACTATCTCGTGCGGGAGGATTACTCCTCGTTCCACACCTATCTGATGGACCCCGCCACAGGTAAGGCTGTCGAAGGGCGCACGCATCAGGGTTTCCACGATAACACAACTTGGGCGCGCGGGCAGGCATGGGTCGTGACCGGGTTTGCGCTGGCCTACACCTACACAAAAGAACCGCGCTTTCTGGAAGTGAGCCGCAAGGCCGCCGAGGTGTTTTTGCAGAACCTGCCCGCCGACTTTGTCCCCTACTGGGATTTCACCTTTAACGACCACATCCCCGACCTCCGGGACAGCTCCGCTGCGTCGATTTTTACCTGCGGACTGCTGGAACTGGCACAGTATGTGGATGACGCCGAGGCCGCGCAAGACCGCGCCGCCGCCCGGACCATTGTGCGCAGCCTCTACGACCATTATTTTCTGCATGACCCCGACCGCGTGGGTGTGCTGACCGACGCCATCTACCACCGCGACACCGGCGCAACCTGCGTCATCTGGGGTGACTATTTCTTCTATGAGACCCTGTTGCGCCTGCTGGGCGGGGATAAGTGTTTTTGGTAAAACCAAAAGGCGAGGCGGAAGCCCCGCCTTTTATTGCAGTAGGAAAGGATTGATATTATGGATGTTTTTGCATCGGCTTTAGCCGCTAACCCTATGCAGACCCGACAAGACGCCGTCACGGCGCTGCTGGATTTGATTCGTCCGCTCAAATCTTTTTACTCACCGGGGGACGCCCTGCTCAAGGTCGGCAACACAGCTGCGCACTACGGTGAAAAGGACGCCCGCATGGAGGGCTGGGCGCGTATCTTATGGGGGCTTGGCCCGCTGTTTGGCGGCGATAACACTACGCTGCCTGCTGAACAGCAGGCAGAAATCGCGGCGTGGGGCGACCTCTACCGCACGGGTCTTATCCATGGCACCGACCCAAGCCATCCCGAATACTGGGGGGATATCTTCGACTATGACCAGAAGATGGTCGAGACTGCCGCGCTGGATCTGGCGCTCTGCCTTGCCCCGGATATGCTTTGGACACCGCTGACCGACGCCCAGAAGCAGAACGTCTACCGCTGGCTCAATCAGATGAATGCCCACCGCATCCACCCCAACAACTGGCGTTTTTTCCGCATCTTAACGAATATGACCTTTGCACGGCTGGGTCTGCCCTATGATACCGACCAACTGAAGGATGATTTTGGCGTTGTCGAGCATTGCTATACCGGCGGCGGCTGGTATTTTGACGGCAACCCCGGTCAGCTGGACTACTATATTCCCTTTGCCATGCACTTTTACTCGCTCATCTGGTCGGCGCTCTCCCCGCTGGATGCCGATGGCTACGCGACCAAACTCAAGACCCGCAGCGGCGAATTTGCCGGGGATTTCATCCAGTGGTTTTCCGATGACGGCGCGGAGATTCCGTTTGGCCGCAGCCTGACCTACCGCTTCGCCCACGCGGCATTCTTTGCGGCGTATGCGTTTGCAGGGGCGCAGAATGAAACGATCCCATGGGGCGCGGTGCGTCATACCGTGTTGCATAACCTGCACCATTGGTTCCAATACCCCATCACCGACGCGGCGGGCGTGCTGACCATCGGCTACCAATACCCGAACCTGCTCATGAGCGAGCGGTACAACGCCCCCGGCAGCCCCTACTGGGCCTTTAAGGCATTCCTGTTTTTGGCGCTGCCTGCCGATCATCCGTTCTGGACTGCGCCTGATGCAACGGTTCCGCACCCGGCACAGCAGCGACAGGACAAACCGCATATGCTCGTCTGCCACGACGGCGGGCATATCACGGTGTTCCCGGTGGGGCAGCACTGCATGAACCACGGGGCCATCAGCGCCAAGTATGAAAAATTTGTCTACTCCAACCGCTTTGGCTTCAGCGTTGGGCGCGGCACCGATCTGGAGGACGGCGCGTTCGACAACACATTGGCTGCCAGCCCGGCAGGGATGAACTTCTATCGTATGCGTTACGGCACGGACAACTTTGCCGTGACGGACGCTTACACCTATGCCGCTTATACCCTGCTGCCCGGCACCACGGCGCAGAGTTGGGTCGTGCCCTGCGGCGGCAGCTGGCATGTGCGTGTGCATAAAATCGTGACGACTTCGCCCGTAGATATTGCCGACGGCGGTTTTGCCCTGTCTGTCGAGGAGCCGTTCACCCGTCGCGTCGGAGCCGAGGACGGCAAGGTGCTGCTGCAGTGGGTCGAGGATGTCAGAGGCGGCAAGGCTGTGTTTCTGCCGTGGGGCTGCACGGCGGCGGTCAGTCTGCTGGGCGGCGCACAGACCGAGTTTGTGCGCACTTTCCCCAACACGAACTTGATGGCAAACCTCTGCGCTGTGCCCTATTTGAAAGCCACCTTGCAGCCCGGTACGCATATTTTGGTGGACGCTTTCTACGCCCGCCCGGCGGATGCCGATGAACACGGCGGTTTCGCAGTCAAGCCTTTTGCTACGCGCAAAGGCAATGCAATCGAGATCTCCTGCGCGGATGGCCGCACGATTCGTATTGATCCGGAGGACTGAACCATGCACAAAGCTCTGCTGCGCCGCTGGTGCGACGCGATGCTCAAATATCAGCTGCATGACACAGGCGATACCCGGCTGGACGGCGGGCTGCTCTGTCCGGCCTGTATGCGGGTACATGGCCGCAGTGCCGATGCGATTTTGCCGCTGGTGACCCAATGGCAGACCGACGGCGATGAGCGCTGTCTGCATGCGGCGGAAAAGCTGTTCGCATGGTCGGCCAATATGCGCCGCCCCGACGGCAGCATGAACAATGACACGAACAGTAATTGGAACGGCATCACGGTATTTTACGCAAATGCCTTGGGGGAAACGCTGCTCTGGTACGGGGACAAGCTGCCCGCTGCCGACCGCGATGCATGGACAGCCCGCTTTTCCGAGATGGCGGAGTATCTCTGCCAAAATATTGAAAGAATTGGCGGCAATGTCAACTATCCCATCACTTGCGCCTACACAATGGCGCTGGCCGCGCGCCTTTTAGGTGGGGAGCCGTTCGCAGCCAAGGCAAAGCAACTGGCGGACTTTGCCGTGACACACATCACGGCGGACGGTCTGCTGTACGGCGAGGGACACCCTATGACAGCCGTAACGCCCAAGAACTGCCGCCCGGTGGACCTTGGGTATAACGCGGAGGAATCACTGCCTGCGCTGATTCTGTACGCTGAACTGACCGGGGATGAGGATGTAGGCCGCGCTGTGCTGCGCACCGCACGGGAGCACCTCAACTTTATGCTGCCCGACGGCGGGTGGGATAATAGCTTCGGTAGCCGCAGTTACAAGTGGTGTTGGTGGGGCAGCCGCACCTCAGATGGATGCCTTGCGGGCTTTGCGGCCCTGAGCCGCCATGACCCGGTGTTTGCCGCCGCTGTGCAGAAAAATCTGGAATTGCTGAAGCAATGCACTCATGACGGTCTTTTGTACGGCGGACCGATGTATAGAACAGCAGGGGAACCCGCTTGCATCCATCACACATTCTGCCACGCCAAGTCCGTGGCGGCGCTTGTGCATGACGGCTGTCAGTTCCAGGCGGCATTACCCCGGCTGCCCTCTGAAACAGCGGCCGGCACGCGGTATTATCCTACCATCGATACGGTTCGCATCGCGCAAGGCAACTGGCGCGCGACTGTGACGGGGTATGACTATGAATACCTGCCCGGCGGTCACCCCACGGGCGGTATGGTGTCCCTGCTGTGGCACGCCGCCCGCGGTCCGGTGCTGGCGGGCAGTATGGACCCTTATCGCCAGAACGAACCGAACAATATGCAGATGCCGCGCTGGCAGTTTGACATTTGCACCACGCCGCGCATCGAACTGCGCCGCGATGGTAAAACCTATTGCAGCAGCAACGATTTGACTGCCGCCTTGACTGTGGGCAAAAATGAGACGAGCGCGGGCGGCAGACTGCGCACTGCGGCCCAAGACGCCGCCGGATGCTACGATTTTGCCGTTTCCGTAATGCCGGGAAAAGTGACCGTGACGGGTCACAGTGAGGACGCGGACGCAAGGTTTATCCTGCCCATCATCTCGCCGGAGGGGGAAAATGTTGCGTGGCAGGATGTCAACACCGTGCGCATCGGCAGCGGTCCCGCTGCCCTGACCGTGCAGGCAGACCGCCCGCTGACCCTGCCGCCGGAGTACGGCACACCCGTCCGCTTCCGCCGCCTGTTCAACCCTGTGGGTGGTTTTCAATCGGTAGTGCTGACCCTGTCCGCCGAGCATCCATTCACTGTCACTCTGAGAATTGGAGAGAAAGAATGAACGATATATTGCTTAAAATCACAAACGGCGACACAACACTGGCGCAAGCCTGCAACCACCTTGTCTACCCGGCAGCCTACGCACCCGGCGATAGTATTACCATGACCGTGCCGGAACCGGGGTACTATGTCATCCGGTTGGACGATGCCATGAATGAGGAATTTGTCTACATGAAAGAAACTTCTTTCACACTGAAAATCCCCTTTGCGGAGGCACGAATCAGTTACAGCCCGCGAGCTTTTTCCGGACCGATGCACTATCTGTCGGCACGGTCTGCGCAGGTCGAGGAGATCGCCGCACCGCGCAATCTGGCCCGCAACGGTTATGACTGCCACGGCAATACGTCCTGCTACCCCCACACATGGGCCAATGTGGAAACGCGGAGGGAAGCCGTTTTTGCCGCCCGCAATGCCATTGATGGCATCATCTGCCCAGAAAGCCACGGTGCCTACCCTTACCAAAGCTGGGGCATCAACCGTGATCCGGAAGCGTGCTTGACGCTGGAATTCGGCCGCCCGGTCAGAGCAGATACATTGGTACTGACGACCCGCGCGGACTTTCCCCACGATGCGTGGTGGAAAAGCGCGAGAGTCACGCTTTCAAATGGAGATACACGGATTCTTACATTGGAAAAATCCCCCGAGGGCAAAGGGCAGAGCTTTGATTTGGGCGGCGCCGTCATCACAAGTCTGTTGCTGGACAACCTAAAAAAGGCCAACGACCCCAGCCCATTCCCGGCGCTGACACAACTGGAAGTATGGGGAACGAATGTATGCGATTAGAACGTGTGACCTCTGCCGCACACCCGATGTATACGCAGACGATGGCACTGTATAAGAAGAGCTCCCGCCCTATGAGCAGCGCGAAACGCCGTCCCAGGAGTGTATTTTAGGAGAGAAATTTTACAACTTTACGCCGGTGTACAGCGGCAAACGATTTGTCGGACTGGTGCTGTATTGGGAAACCGCAGAGTATTTGTATATCGAGCATCTTTGCATTTTGCCGGCTTTGCGAAATCATCATTATGGGCAGCGGACGTTGGAACTACTGGCGGAATTCGGCAAGACTTTGATTTTGGAAATCGATCCGCCGATGGATGCGATCGCCTGCCACCGCAAAATGTTTTATGAGCGCTGCGGCTTTGCCGAGAATCCTTTCCCACATATACACCCGCCCTACCACGCTGAAAATCGCGGTCATGCCCTTGTCGTTATGACATATCCCTTACCGATTACGCAGGAAAAATACAACGACTTTTACCGTTATCTAACTGAAAAAGTCTTGAAGAACGTCTTTTGACGAAGTGGACAAATAAATTATATCGCATGATAGCAACTGTGTGCAATCGTAAGTTGTACTCTCTGGTGTTAAGTTGTACGAATCGCAGCAAAACCACAGTGGGAAAAATCCTACTTTTTGTGTTTTACGGATAGGATACGATAGTATCTTAGTATTTTATTTATTTAGTATTTATTTGTGTTGGATTTACCTGTACAGGAAAATCCAGTTTAGGTAAAAGCCTTTGTGGTAAAATAAAAAAATCCCCGGAAAGCGGGGAATTTAGGGTGGTATTAGGCTGGACGAGTACCACGCCGATGCACCGCGAACGCGCCCAAACAGAGGCGTTTCTCGCGGCGACAGGGGCGGTGTGTGGGAGTGCCGCGGAGTAGTGCTTGCGTACAACTTCTTGCCGGAGACTAAAATTTATATACTGCTTCGTTGGGCTTTTCCTGCGCGAGAACCTCGTGATATTGGTATCCGCATTTCTCAATGGAACCAAAGCTGCGCATTTATTTGATCGGTGCGTATGAGAATCCGCCTTGCCATTTTGCCCCCAAAACTGCCCCCAAAAGGAGTTGGGACGGTTCATCACTGTATGGCATTCTTTTGTACACATGGGACAAAATCTATTCCGAGCCTTGGTACGCAACACCACCAAACCCAACAAAATAACACCATAACGCACAAATTTTGAATTTCTCATAACCCGGAGGCGCAGATGCATGCATCGATCCTGCACTGACCTGCATGAACGCCTACACCTTCATGAAGTGCAGCTTCATCAGTTCCAAGCTCACCCATATCGCCAAGGATGGCAACCTTTCTTCCAAGTCCGTCCTGAAGAACATCCAGGGAAGCCTTCATGGACATGGGGTTTGCGTTGTAGCAGTCATCTACGATCATGAATTTATCGGTCTCGATCATATTGAATCTTCCGCTGACCGGTTCCAGGCTTTCGATGCCATTTTTGATCTGCTCTGCATTCAGTCCGTAAAGTCTGCCCACAGCTGCTGCTGCCAGCGCATTGGATACCATATGACGTCCCGGCATTGGAATATCTACATGAAATGTCTGGAGTTCTCCGTTCTCTGCCATTTTTCCCTTCAGACAGATGTCACAGCTCATTCCCTTCAGGCCACGGCTTTCCACATTTTCACAGGTAACAGAAGCATTTTCTCCGTTTCCGAAAAATACCGGCTGCATACCGTTGTATTCCTTTACTGTGGAGAGCTTATCATCATCACCGTTAAGTACGATATTTTTCTTCACATACTGAAAAATCTCTGTTTTTGCCTTCAGGACGCCGTCTCTGTCCCCAAGGTTTTCCAGATGACAGGTTCCGATGTTTGTGATCACGCAGGTGTCCGGTTTTGCGATCTTTGCAAGACGGGTCATCTCACCGAAATCACTGATTCCCATTTCCAGAACTGCGATCTCATCTTCATCACGAAGGCGGAATACTGTCAGTGGAAGTCCCAGCTCATTGTTGAAATTCCCCTGAGTTTTCAGTGTACGGTATTTTTCCTTCAGCACAGAGGCAATCACCTCTTTTGTGCTGGTCTTTCCAACGCTTCCTGTGATTCCCACAACAGGAATATCAAGCTGCTCCAGATAAAACTCCGCAATGTCTTTTACTGCCTGAAGGGAGGAGCCTACCTGGATATACGGATGATCCGCTCCTTCAAGAGTTCTCTCGGATAAGGTTGCAAGTGCACCTGCTTCCATTACCTGCGGGATAAAACGGTGAGCATCTACACGCTCTCCTACTACCGGTACAAAAAGACCTCCTTTTTCCACCTTACGGCTGTCAGTTGTGATCGCAGTCACTTCCTCCTGAAGTTTTTCCTGCGGGCCGTGGTAAATACCATTGCAGACTTTTGTGATATTTTCCAATGTAAGATTTTTCATGAATAAAATCCTTTCTTTTGCCAGAAACTCCTCCTGACAACAGGAGGAGTTACGGTCAGATATTTTATTTTCTGTATTTCTTAAAAGAAATGCGAATCAGTTCTTCACAGAGATCCGGATAGTCGATTCCCAGGACCCTTGCTTCCTGCGGGATCAGACTGGTGGGTGTCATTCCCGGAAGTGTGTTTGCCTCCAGGCAGTACATATCACCGTTTTCTTTCATCATGAAGTCAAAACGTGCATAGCCTTCAATGCAGAGAGCCTTTGCGCCAGCTTCCGCATAATGCTGCATTTTCTCAGTCAGTTCCGGTGAGATCTCAGCCGGACAGGTTTCTACTGTGGAGCCTGCCTGATATTTGTTTTTGTAATCATAAAAGCCCTGCTTCGGTGCGATCTCGATGATCGGATAAGCCTTTCCGTCTACAACTGCAACGGAAAACTCACGGCCTCTGATATACTCTTCAACAACTACCTCATCTTCATAAGAATAAGCACCATCAATGGCATCCTCATATTCTTTCTGATTGTTTACAATATAAACACCTACGCTTGAACCACCGCAGCATGTTTTTACAACAACAGGAAATTCCATACCAAGATCATGGATGTTTCTTGTACAGTTTTCTTTCAGCATGGAAACGCCCTTCGGTGTCGGTACCTGATCCATGAGAAAGATCTTCTTAGTGAGACCCTTATCCATAGCAAGGGCACTGCTTAAATATCCGGTTCCTGTGTAACGGATTCCCAGGAGATCGAAGGTTGCCTGAACCTTTCCATCCTCTCCGTTGGAACCGTGAAGTCCCATAAATACAATGTCTGCTGCCTGACACAATTCCAGTACATTCGGTCCGAAAAAGCTTCTTCTTGTGCGTTTGATCTCTTCGATATCATCATCGAAGCTTCTCATATACTCTGCCGCAGAATCTACCTCATAATCTTTATCTCCAAAGGGCTCATCCCAGTCCACCGGCTCCAGTCCGCAGAAAATATCTACAAGAATGGCATTATGGCCTTTTTTACGAAGTGCCTTGCAGACACCTGTTCCTGTTACGATGGAAATCTCTCTTTCTGTACTGGTTCCGCCTGCCAATACAACGATATTCATACTTTCATCTCCCTTGATGATCTTGTGTTTTCTTTCTTCGTATTCTTTTAATATTTCTTTTAATCTCTTATTCATAAACTACGATCGGTACTCCTACACTAATATTATTATAAATGATTGCCGCCTTATCCTTCGGGGTGTTTACACAGCCATGAGAACCATTTGTGATATAGATCTGCCCACCATACTGTGAACGCCAGCTTGCGTCATGGATTCCGACTCCTCCGGAAAACGGCATCCAGTATGTAACCGGTGATGCATATCCAGGTCCCTTCAAAACTGCCGGTGAACGCATGGCATCCAGTGCAAAGCATCCGGTTGGTGTGGAATGGCCCTTTCGGACACAGCCGGTAACTACCGGTGTATCTACCAGAAGCTGTCCGTCTTTATAGAATACCATTCTCTGGTTGGTCAGGTCAATCTCTACATATGTATTTCCGATATCATTGGTATCTCTGCAAAGTCCACTGTAAGCATAAGCCGGCTGTCTCACTTCTGTGGTTCCTGCAAGAATGGCATTATAAAGCCATTCAGTCTCTGCGGTCTGATCGATAGCCCATCCATAATCACCGCCCTTGATGGTTTTCTGGCGGCCATCGTAGGTGGTAAATGTCCTCGTGCAGCCAAAGGTATCATATTTGTATCCCAGGCTGTTCACATAAGCTGCAACCTGGTCTTTGTTTACTATATAATCTCCGTTTGCGTCCCTGACCAGCCAGTCTTTGATGGTATTTCGATCAAGCTGTTCAGACCGGTCCGAAAAATCATAGGTGATCACGCAGCTGGTAAGCTTGTTCATCTGATCACAGTCTTTTTTCAGAGCTTCATCGTCTTTATATATCGATGGTTTTTTGTAGCAGTTTTTCTTTTCCAGACTGACTGCTTTGTCTCCTGCGGAAACAGCTGCACGGATCACCTTCTGAACCTTTTTTGTATCCAGGGTCGTTCCTTCTTTTTCCGGCTGGATCTCGTAGGTTTCGCCATTATCCTTAATGCATGCGTCTTCAGGCTTTTCCATATTGTCCTTCTGCATGCATTTCAGGTTCTTCACAGCCTCTGTCAGCTTGTTCTGATCTTCATAAGCAGTATCCGCTGCCAGTGTATATTTTTTCTTCTGATTAAAAGCAAGGAACCATTTGTACCGGTCCTGTTTCCTGATCAGCTTTTTGGCTCCGCCATCCGGCTTGTAGACCAGGCTGGCTTCTTTTGCGGTAATGCTCTCTTTTCCGTTGTTTCTTGTCTCAACGGTAAGGACATATGCCTGCACTTCCTTTGCAAGAAGTTTTTCTGTTTCATCCGCAGTTTTATAAGAGCAGTTAAAACCATTAACCTGAGATCCCGGCAGAAAATGATCTGTAAAATAGTGTACACCATATCCATAAGCCCCTGCTGTAAGGATCAGCAGGATCATGATCAGTGCAATGACCAACTTTTTGCCTGTTTTCATTTTTTCTTTTTCCTCATCCATGAGCTCTCTCCAATAGTTATGACTGCCCGGTATTACGCATGCTGAAATACCGGGCAGTCTGATGTGATCGATTTATTTCTCCAGAAGTTTTTCCACACTTACAAGCTTCACACAGAGAACAAATACCTCTGCTGCCTTGCCAAGTTCCTCAACGCTTGGGTAGCTTGGCGCAATACGGATATTGCTGTCTTTCGGGTCCTTTTCATATGGATAGGTTGCGCCGGCTCCAGTCATAAC
>OGZA01001335.1_pt1 | contig 16893 bp, 14 predicted proteins | sample 1576591 | NCBI WGS metagenome assembly OGZA01 (sample SAMEA3541565, study PRJEB24748) | human gut metagenome | biome: human gut; feature: human-associated habitat; material: faeces | place: China | collected 2012
TCACGCCATTTTCCTTTGTGATACTCATCGTCTTTCGGAGCAAAGATATAAGACGGTCGGCGTGAGTCCCGGCCGTTTCGTGCGGATGTTGATCACCCCGTTCAAGGCCGATGAGCCGTAGAGCACAGAGGAAGCACCCTTCATCACCTCTACCTGTTCGATATTTTCGAGCGGGACGATGTTCCAGTTGATCACTCCGTTGCCCGAACTTAGAGCGCTCATACCGTCTACCAACACAAGGCTGCGTGAACCGACCCCGTATGTCCATCCGTTCCCACCCCGTATGGAGGGTTGCTTGTCGTTGATATCCACACCCGGCATTGTGTTCAGTGTCGAACTCAGGTCGGTAGGGGCCTGCTTGGCGATATCGCCTGCTTTCAGCAGGTCCATCGAAACGGTGACATCGCTTAGTTTCTGTTCGAAGCGTCCGGCACTGACCACTACGTCTCCCAATAGGTTCGTTTTGATGTTCATATAGACATCTTTTGTTTTGGTATCCCCCTTGTGGAGTATCAGCGGGAGTTGTTCGTTCTCGTACCCGATGTAACTGAACAGGAGGTCGATCCCACCGTCCGGCAACGCGATTTCATAGGCTCCGTCGGCATCCGATATGGTTCCGTTCGTATCCCCGTTTATTTTCTTGTAGGTGATGTTGACGCCCGGTAGCGGTTCATGGGTTTCCGCATCATAAACGTGCCCTTTCACCATTTGTCCGAATGCGGTCCCGGTGAAAAGTGACAGGGCGAAAATCAAGATATATAGCTTTCTCATATAAAATGCTTTTAATTGATGTTTTTGTCTTTGTACAAATAGATACCGATCTCAATGGGGATTGTGCTCAGCTCTTGGCTCAACTGGTCCAAGATCGTACCGAACGTCTTTCCTTTCAGGAGTATGGCTGCGATACTTACGAACTGGGGCGGGATCAGGTTGCCGATCAGATCCATGACAGGTGCGTTAAGCGTCTTTTCCGGAATAAAGACTTTCACGATCTCCAGCAAGGCGAACAATTCCTGTATTTCCGATTTGTCGAGGAGCAGGATGAGATCACCTTTTGCCGGGTCTTCGCTTTCGCGAATTGTCATTTTAATACCGGTTGTAGACCAAGTATTGATCTTCTGGTAGGCTGCCAGCAGCGCATTTTCCATAGAGCTATCCCCAGAGTTGGCTTTCGTCTGTCTGTTTATCATCACTTGGCGGATGATCATGTCGATCTGCGGGATTACATATAAGGATGTATTGTCGTTCACATAATAAGTCGCCAGGTTGGGAGGTGAAGCGTTCCAGTCGTTTGCCGGATGTTTGACGTAGTTGCCTATCAGACTTCCTATTCGGACCGAGTCGGGCAGGGGAGCATAGCGGGCGATGATGTTTCCGTCCGCCTGGAAGGTCAGACCGTCGAGCAGGGAACTGATCAGGTTGCTGACCAGTTTGCTGACCAGTTTGCCGCCCACCAGGTTATACAGCATTCCGATCATCGTCTGCATGCTGCCATTGTCTACATTGTAATAAGAGGCATTTTCGTGGGCGACATACCAGGTACCGTTCATTGTCAGCCGGTTCTCTGGAATCGTGATGTCCGACAGTTCCAGTATCAATTTTCCGGTCTGTATACTACCCAGATAATGAAATGCCGTACCGGTTGAGGTTGTCACGCCTCCACTGAAAGAATAGCTGCCGGAACCTGCTGTCAGAGAGATGCCGGGGATAGCCGTTTCTGTATCGTGCGGTAGTACATATTTAAGAATGAGGAGTGCGGTTTTCCCGTCATCCGTCTTAAATTCCACATCTTTTCCGATAAATGTATTCCCGTTATAGCTCAAAATAAGGGAATCCCCGTTTGCAGGGGCACTTAGTTTGTTAGAATAGGTCCCGCTTAGTTCCGCCGGGGAAAGGCCATCATAATCATCCTCGTCATTGCAGGATATCAAGAGAATAGCCAGCATCATGGCGCAAAGTAAACTGCATATTGATTTTCTGTCCATATGTTTCGCTTTTAGTCATATTATAGAATGATACAAAGAACAGGCTTAAGTTTGAAACAAACAATCTCCATGTTTGGGAATAAATATTCTATTTTTAAGATTGTTAGGTGAACTAAGCATATTTTGCTACTTTTGAAACAACAAAACGATGTTTTTATGAAGATTGACGTTGACTTGCCTAAATTCGATATTCCGAAAGATTTTATCGTAGGCGATGGTATTATGGGTGACATCCTGAACATGTACGGGCTTTTTCCCTGCAAGATAAAAGCGGGCGTGTTTGCTTTTTGCACGCGGGGGACGATCCGTGTGACGATAAATCTGGATGAACATACGGCGCGGGCGAACGATTTCATCACTTTGCTGCCCAATACCTTTATCCAGATTCATGAAGTGTCGGAAGATGCGGAAGTCTGTTTCGTCGCTTTTTCTTCCCGTTTTCTGGAAAGCATCAATTTTATCCGGACGATCTCCAACTTGATTGTTACGATCATCGAGAATCCGGTAGTCCCTTTGTCCGGTAATGCCGCCGCTATCTATAAAGATTTTTTCTCCTTGCTGGTACGGGCTGACAACGCTCCGGACTCTATCCTCTTTACCGACAGTTTGAAACCGGTCCTTGACCTGCTGATCCAAGGGGTGGTCAATATGTACAGGAGGTTCAATACCTGGAAAGAACCGGTCCTGAGCCGTGATAAGGAGATCGCTCGCGAGTTCGTGCAGCTTGTCTGGCAATATTATACGAAAGAGCGGAGTGCCTCTTTCTATGCAGGAAAGTTGCGGATCACCTTGCCTCATTTCTGCTACGTGATCAAAAAGACGACCGGGATGACAGCCCTCGATATTATTGCCAACGTCGTGATAATGGATGCCAAAGCCCAACTGAAATCAACGAATCTCCCGATAAAGGAAATCTCTATCGGACTGGGCTACAGCAACGTCGCTTTCTTCGACAAGTATTTCCGTCGCTACGTGGGGATATCACCGCTGGAGTATCGCAACAGCTAAGCCAACCATCTTATCTCAATTTGTTCCGGTTGAAATGAGGACCTGCTTTCAATAAAAAGAACAGTGTCGAAAAAATTGTCAGGCACGCCCCGAACAGGTAAGCGTAGTTGAATCCCCCGAAAGCCTGTGCGATGCTTCCGCCTATCATCAGCCCGATCCCGATCCCCACATCCCAACTGGTGAGATAGGTGGAAGTCGCTGTCCCCCTCTGGCTGTTGGGAGCGAGGTTCACGAACAGTGTGTTGAAAGCCGGGAACATCGTACCGAATGCGACTCCTTGTGAAAGGGCGATCCCGATATACAGATAAGAAGTGAAAGCCGAATTCCACTGCATCAGCCTTTCCAGAGCTGCCAGCCCGAAGAAGCTGGCGGCGGCAAGATACATCCCCAACGAGATGACCAGCGTGATCCTCCCTTTGTCGACCTGCCGCCCGGAGAACATACGCGAGACAGCCAGGCCGATCGCCATAAAGGTGAAATATAATCCTGAATTGACGGAAATCCCGATCTCATCGGCATACATGGCCACATATGTGGTTGTCATGCCGTAGGGTATGGAGAGCAGCAGTAAGGAGATGCCAGCCCAAGTGCCTTTCACCAAAAAGAAACGGTCCAGCGAGATCGGTTCTTTCTTTATCGGCTGTTTCCGCGGTGTCTTTACCAAATAGGCCATGATGAAGCCGAGGAGGCAGGAGAGGAGAGAGCAGGCGAAAATCGTTTCGTAGGAGAAGCTGGCGTGCATGAACAGCCCTGTCATCGGTCCGAAACTCATGGCCGTATTGTTTGCCAGCCCGTAATAACCGATCCCCTCGCCACGGCGGGAGGAGGGCAGGATGTCGATCACGATCGTATTGCCCGACACCGTCACCATGCCGAAGGCGAAGCCGTGCAGGATACGGAGCACGATGAAGATGCTCAGCAGGCTGGCGATCATATATCCGGCGAAGATGACCATGAAGACGGAGTAGGCTAAAAGGTACAACGGCCGTCTGGCGAATGTGTCCAGCAGGTATCCGGAGAACGGACGAATACAGAGGGCAGCAATAGTATAGCACGAAAGGATAAAACCGATCATCGATTTATCCGCATCGAACTGGTCCTGCAAGTAAAACGGCAGGATCGGCAATATCAGATAAAATGCGAAGAACAGCAAAAAGTTGGCTGCTAAGATATAGCAGAAGCTGGGTGATATAAGTTTGTCTTTTGCCATTGTTTCATTTTGTTTGTGTTATTGTTGGATTCCGAACCCCAATCTTCGGAGCTGTCCGGTTTCTTCCGGGGTCGCATGGACGATTGTGTATGCACCGTATTCTCTTGGGTGATGATAGTTTGTCCGGAACCACTCGAATCTGTCGGGATTTTCCCGTAGCGCCCGGTCTATGGCAAGCGGGTTAAAACTGGTGAGGATCGCTTGTTCGATCCGGTTTCTGTCAAACCGATTTAAGTCGATAACCGGAGTTTCGGGAGCTGGCGGAATCACTTCGCTGATCTTCTCGATCTTCACTTGGAAGAATTTTTCGATGTTTTTCAGACACATACGCGTACCATTGGCTTTCCCGTCTGCCGAGAAACCGGCAATATGCGGGGTGGCTATCGTGGCCAGTTCCAATAATTCCCGGTTTATATCCGGTTCGTTTTCCCAACAGTCCAAGATCAGTTCACTGATCTTACCCTCTTTCCGGGCATGCAATAGGGCATCCGTATCATGGACGGCTCCTCTGGATGCGTTGACGAACCAAGGTTTCCGTTGGAGCTTGCGGAAGAAGTCTTCTCCTGCCAGGTGGCGGGTGGCAAAACGGCCTTCTTTTGTCAGCGGCGTGTGGAAGGTGACGATGTCGGCTTGCTCTGCGATCGTCTCCAGTGAGACGAAACCGTCTTTCCCCTCCTTCTCCGCACGTGGCGGGTCGTTGCGGAGCACGTTCATCCCGTAGGCCGAGCATAACTTCTCCACCTCTTTTCCGACATGACCGACACCGACGATCCCGATCGTCTTCCCCTGTAGGGGTTCACCCTTGCGAAGCGCGATCGTGACCAATCCGGAAAGCACATATTGGGCGACCGAGACGGCATTGCATCCCGGTGAGTTCTTCCAGGTGATACCTGCCTTATCACAATACCGGGTGTCGATATGGTCGAAACCTATTGTAGCGCTGGTAATCAGTTTCACCCGGCTTCCTTCGAGCAGTTCGCGGGTACATTTATCGATACTCCGTACGATCAGTATGTCTGCATCTTGTACGTTTTCTGGTGTAAACTCTTTAGAAGTGAGATACTTTACCTCTGCGATCGGTTCTGCGATTCCTTTCAGAAAAGGAACGGTATTGTCGGCGACTATTTTCATCTTGCTGTCCTTTTTCGAGAAGACAAAGGTAGGGATTATTTTCCAATCTTGACATAATTCAACCGCGTGTACTGTATGCCATAACTTTCAACCGTTGCGGCGATACGTGCCGAAGAGATGTGTAGCACTTCACCCGGCCGGTAGGCATGTTCCAGGGAGGGCAACTGTCCGGATGCATGGCTGGGATTGCCGGATGCAAAGGTCAGGTTGACCAGGTTGCCGCTCGCATCGATGGCCGTCAGGCGCTGGCGTACGAAGAAGACCGGAGTCGTCCCGATGACGCGGGTCCTGTATGGGTCGTCTTCCACCCGTACTTTGGTTATTTTCAGGGTGAGATTGGACAGCTTGTCCCCTTTCTTTCCTAAGAAACGGCTGGTGGGACGTGGCTGGTATTTCTTTTTTAGCATCTTGTCCAGGTAGACGCAGTTGTAGGCTTGTGCCATTTTGACGAAACGTTCTTGCTTGGGGATGATAGGGGTATATTTAAAGGCGATCCAGTTCACGTAGCCCGGATCTATCCGCAAGATCTCATACAGGAAGTGTCCGCGGTATTTGCCGAAAGCGATCAGGTCATCTCCGTGTGTCGACATCCTCTTTTCATTGTAGTCCGTGACCAGGATCTGTCGGTTGGCATACCACAATTCGGAAGTGACGATGCGCAGCGACTGGATAATGTCCGGTTTCAAATCTTCGATAAACAAGATGCACCGCCTGTCGAGTAGAGGCGTGTAGAACCACAGGCTGTAGTCCGGATGTCCTTCCCTCGGTAAAACCACAAGGTAACATCCCGCCTCCTTATAAGAGGCTTTCCCTTGGTTGTAAACATTCAACTTCTCATAAAGGAGTTCCTGTTCCGCCTCTGTGATATTGGGTAATCTGGGGTTTGCCATATTGTTACCTCCTTTTTATGTTTTGACACATTGCCCGTTTTGCGTTTACCGTGCACTATGGACAGATTCAACTGTTTTAGCACTGTCTTTGTTCCAAAATCATGTGCTGAAGTCAATCTTTATTCATGCCGTTCATGCTGACAATATGAGTTGTGAACGAAGATCGAGAAAAATATTGATAATATCCATGTATTTCTAACTTTAATTGTTCATTTTCTTAGATTCAAACCACCTATTTGGTTTCACTGCCTTTTGAAATATTTTGATTATCAAAGTGTATGGGTGGGTAAAGGTGAACATCGGGACTACCTTCAACTTAAAAATTTGCTTTCACCCAGTGTCTCGTCCTGAAATAGGTTGACTATGCTCCCCCTTCTGTCTCTTATCCGAAGCAACCTATTTAAGTGAAAAATAAAGAGATTATGAATGTGTATAATGGTTTAATATATAGTCATTTAATGTTTGTCTTATATCCTTCTATCTTATCGACCTAAGTCGAAAACCTTTTTGCCCATTGTCGAAAGCCTTTTTGCCCAAGGTCGAAAAGGTATTCGACTTAGGTCAAAAGCTCTATGGCATTATAGTTTGGCGATAGAAGCATGGCAGTTGTAGCTTTATAACACACTTTCCGTACTCGGTTTACTTTTTCCGGTGAAGGCGGTTGGCAGATTATGGCGAAAAAACAAACAGATAGTGTGTAGTCAACCTTCGTTTGTTTAAAAAGAACGTGTATCTTTATCTTCAAATAACTGGAATGTGATGGAATTACGAACAGAGAATGTGACGCGTTATATCATGCCTCTTCGGGAAGGCGGATCGTTGCCGGCATTGGCGGAAGCTGATGACGAGTTTAAATATGTCGTGAAGTTCCGTGGGGCAGGCCATGGGACGAAAGCGTTGATAGCCGAGCTGATTGGCGGTGAGATAGCCCGTGCACTTGGTTTCCGGGTTCCCGAGCTGGTCTTTCTGAATCTGGACGAAGCTTTCGGGCGTACCGAAGGTGATGAGGAAATCCAGGATCTGCTGCAAGGCAGCCGGGGATTAAACCTCGGCCTGCATTTTCTGTCGGGAGCTCTTACTTACGACCCGGTAGTGACGAAGGTCGGGGCTGAGTTGGCGTCCCGTATCGTGTGGCTGGATGCGTTTCTGACCAATGTAGACCGTACATTCCGGAATACCAATATGCTGATGTGGCATAAGGAACTGTGGCTGATCGATCATGGCGCTTCGCTTTATTTCCATTATTCATGGGTGAACTGGCAAAAGCATGCCGTAAGTCCGTTCGTGCAGGTCAAAGATCACGTGCTGTTGCCCGAAGCTTCCGGGTTGGAAGAGGCAGATGCCGAGATGAAACGCCTGCTGACGGAAGAGAAGATCCGGGAGATCGTGGCTCTGATTCCCGACGACTGGTTGCATTGGAGCGAAAGTCCCGGTAGGCCGCAAGAGATAAGAGAGATTTATATCCGGTTCTTATGTGAGAGACTGGCACATTCCGAAACATTTATAAAAGAAGCACAAGATGCAAGGAAAGCACTTATATGAATATGCCGTTATCCGTTTGGTCCCCAAAGTAGAACGTGAGGAGTTCTTTAATGTGGGAATTATTCTGTTCTCGAAAAGAGCGAAGTACATCAAGGCGCTTTATAAGGTAGACGAGAACAAGTTGAATCTGTTTTCTTCTGAGTTGGATCGTGAATCGTTGTTTGCCAATCTGCATGTTTTCGATAAAATCTGTTCTGGTACGAAGGAGGGCGGTCCTATCGCTGCTCTGGACATCCCGGAACGGTTTCGGTGGCTGACAGCAGTGCGGAGTGCATCTATCCAGACTTCACGTCCGCATCCGGGTTTCTCCGACGACTTGGACCAGACGTTGGAGATACTGTTCAGGGAATTGGTTCTGTAACGATATTGTAATTGATAGTAAACAGCGATTTAATACTCCGGTTGTTCCTTTGCAGCGGTTTTAATTAGGTGAAAATATATTTGTTTTAACGCAAAAAGAACAAACATGGAGATTAAGAGTAGAGTGACCCGGTTTGCGGGTTTACTATGTATCGCAGGTGCATTACAGGGATTCCCTGTAATCTATTCCGCCAATCCGGGCGGAATCATAAGCGTAGCCCGGCAGGGCACGTATCATCTGACAGGTACGATTGTGGATGGATACGGAGAACCCGTTATCGGAGCCAATGTAGTGGAAAAAGGAACGACTAACGGGACGGTGACCGATATCGACGGGAAGTTTTCGCTGGAAGTAGCCCCTGACGCTGTGTTAACCATCTCTTTTATCGGATATATCTCGAAAGAAATCACACTGAAAGGAGAGAAAGAGCTGAAAGTGGTCTTGGTGGAAGATACACAGACGTTGGACGAAGTGGTCGTGGTCGGTTATGGCACACAGAAGAAAGTGAACCTGACCGGAGCCGTCGAACAGGTGACCAGCGAAGTGTTTGACAATCGTTCCGTTCCCAACGTGACACAAGCCCTGCAAGGTTCGATCCCCAACTTGAACATCCAGTTGACTGACGGCAAGCCGACCCGTTCGGCGAGTTATAATGTCCGCGGTACGACTTCGATCGGGCAGGGTGGTAGCGCGTTGGTCCTGATCGACGGTGTGGAAGGTGATCCCTCGATGTTGAACCCGAACGATATCGCCAGCGTGTCTGTCTTGAAAGATGCCGCTTCGGCTGCCATCTATGGGGCGCGTGGTACTTTCGGGGTCGTACTGATCACCACCAAAGAGCCGACTAAGGACAAGACTTCCATTACCTATTCCGGAAATTTCGCCATGCAGAAACCGGTGACGGTTCCCGACTTCGTGACCGACGGATATGAATATGCCAGTCATTTCTATGAAGCCTATCATGCATGGAACAACTATTCGGCCGACCCTAAGAACATCAACAAGACGCAGGAATTCTCCCTCGGCTGGCTGGAAGACTTCAAAAGACGGAAGGAGCAGGGCATAACTGACGAGGTGACGGTGGATGCTACCGGCAAATATGTCTACTACGGCAACGAAGACTATTACGACGCCCTGTACAAGAAAACGACTTTCGCGCAGGACCATAATTTGTCGGTGACCGGTAACAATGGGAAACTGAACTACTATGTATCCGGGCGTTTCTATGGCTACGACGGTTTGTTCCGCTATAATACCGACAATTATAAGATGATGAACCTGCGTGCGAAAGGTTCCGTACAGGTGTTCGACTGGCTGAAGATCGAGAACAATATGGATTTTTCCAATATGGATTACCATAACCCGATCAACGTCGGCGAAGGCGGCTCCATCTGGCGTAATATTTCCGATGAGGGCCATCCGACCTCGCCTATCTTCAACCCCGACGGCAGCCTGACTTTCTCGGCCGCTTATTCGGTCGGTGACTTTATCTATGGCAAGAACGGTATCGATACCAATAACAAGGTGTTGAAGAATACGACCGGCTTTACTGCTTCCTTTCTGGAAAACAAGTTGCACGTACGGGGCGACTTCACGTTCCGCAACACGGACGAGGGACAAACGCAACGCCGTGTACCGGTTCCCTACAGCACGCACGAAGGGCAGACGGTCGAACTGAGCGCCAAATACAATGACTTGAAGGAAAGTAATATGCGGACCGAGTATATCGCGACCAACCTGTATGCCGACTACGAGGATACATTCGGTGATGCGCATTATTTCAAAGGTATGGTCGGTTACAACTATGAACAGTCAACTTATAAGAGCACCTATGTGCAGCGTAACGGGTTGCTGCTCGACGATTCGGAAAACATCAACTTGGCGCTGGGAGATGCGATCACTACGTCGGGAGGTTATAACAGATGGCGCGTGGCAGGTGGCTTTTTCCGTCTGAACTATGCGTTCAAGGATCGCTATCTGTTGGAAGTGAATGGACGCTATGACGGTTCTTCCAAATTCCCGACCGATCAGCAATGGGCGTTCTTCCCTTCTGTCTCCGGTGGATGGCGCGTGTCGGAAGAGGCGTTCTGGAAGGTGAACCCGGATTTGTTCTCCAATCTGAAAATACGTGCTTCATACGGTTCGTTAGGGAATGGTAATGTTTCTCCCTATAGCTTCCTCGAGTTGTTGAGCATCAGCACTTCCGGCCGTGTCCTGAACGGTTTGAAGAACAAGTATACGAGTGCTCCTGCCGTCATGCCTGACGGACTGACCTGGGAAACGGCAACGACGACCGATGTCGGACTGGACTTCGGCATGTTGAACAACCGCTTGCAATTTAACGGTGACTATTACATCCGTAAGACAACGGATATGTACACGGTCGGCGAAACGCTTCCCGATGTGTTCGGCGCCTCTTCTCCCAAAGGCAACTATGCCGACATGACGACCAAGGGATGGGAAATCACGCTAACTTGGCGCGACCAGTTCACATTGGCGGAGAAACCGTTCAACTACGAGATCCGTGGTACGCTGTCCGACTATATCTCGACCATCGACCGCTATAACAACCAGACAGGTAACCTGGATGACTACTATGCCGGCAAGCGTGTAGGTGAAATCTGGGGATATGTGACTGAGGGGCTGTTCAAGGATCAGGCCGATATCGACAGCCATGCTGACCAAACATTGATCCAGTCTTCTTCCAAGCGTATCACTTATCCGGGAGATGTGAAGATCAAGGACCTGAACGGCGACCATGTGATCGATTACGGCAATAACACTGTAGACGACCACGGCGACAAGACCGTAATCGGAAATGCGTTGCCTCGCTATGCGTATAGCATCAACCTTTCCGGTGACTGGAACAACTTCTTCCTTTCCGCCTTCTTCCAGGGGGTGGGTAAACAGGATTGGTATCCCAGTTCGGAATGTATTTTCTGGGGACAGTATAACCGCCCGTATAACAACATGCCTACCTGGCATCAGGGCAATTATTGGACAGAAGACAATACGGATGCTTATCTGCCCCGTTATGCCGGCTATAATGCTTCCCTGAAGTCTACACCGCAGACCCGCTACTTGCAGAATGTCGCTTATATCCGTCTGAAGAACCTGCAATTCGGCTACACTTTGCCACAGCCGATCGTTTCGAAAGCCAAATTGCAGAATGTACGGGTTTATATTTCGGCCGAGAATCTCTGGTGCTGGTCCCCGCTCTACAAGCATACGCGTGACCTCGACGTGACGAACATCTACGGTTCCGATCCCGACCTGACGGATGCCGATATGTCGTCCGGACTGAACGGGAACCGTGGTAGCGGTGACGGGAACAGCTATCCGCAGATGAAGAGTGTGAGTTTAGGTTTATCAGTAACATTTTAATTAAAGAACTATCAACGACATGAAACGGATTATATATTCTTTTGTATCAGTCTGTTTACTCCTTTCCTCCTGCTCAATGGACGAGACACCGCAGGCTTCGGTGGACAAAGACACAGTCTTCAGGACGGAGAAAGGGCTGGAAACATATTCCTATTCTTTCTATAATATGCTCCCTTCCGTCAGTGACGGTTTCAGGCAGGATGCCATGTGCGATTATGGAGCGGTGACCAGCTTCGACAACTTTATCCGCGAAGGGGCTTACTCGGCCGAGTTGAGCAGCGGGTGGTCGTGGAGCGATCTGCGCAACATCAACTACTTTATTGAGAACTGTACGAACGAGGCGGTCGATGAATCTGTCCGTAACAACTATATCGGCTTGGCCCGCTTTTTCCGCGCTTACTTCTATTACGAGATGGTAGTACGTTTCGGTGATGTGCCTTGGATAGACCGTACGTTAGGTGTGGACGACGAGTTGCTGTATGCTCCCCGCGATTCGCGGACTATCGTCATGGATCATGTGTTGGAAGACCTGGACTTCGCTTGTGAGAATATCTCGCGGACGAAGGACGAAACCGGTTCTCTGGTGACGAAATGGGTGGCTTATGCGTTGAAATCCCGTATCTGCCTCTTCGAAGCTTCTTTTCGCAAGTATCATACGGAGTTGGGATTGACCGACTCGGCCGACGAATGGTATCAGGAGGCTGTCCGTGCTGCCGAAACGGTTATGAAGGAAAGCGGCCATTCTATTTATACGGGTGAGGGTACGGATGCTTCTTTCCGCTCGCTGTTCATCAGTGATAAGCCGGTAACTAGTGAAGTGATGCTGGCGAGCTGCGCCGATGCCGGGCTGGCTGTGTTGGGCGAAGCTAACTGGTGGTGGACTTCAGGCACGTACGGAGCGCGTTTCAGTATGATCCGTACCTTTGTCAATACTTTCCTGAATACGGATGGGACACCGTTTACGGATCGTGCCGGTTACGAGACGATGGAGTTCTATGACGAATGCCAGAACCGTGACGCACGCCTTGCCCAGACGATCCGCACACCGGGGTATGAACGCGACGGGGTGCCTGCCGCTCCTAACTTCAACGGTTATTCCTATACGGGCTACCAACCGATCAAATATACGTTGGATGATACCAAATACGATGCCGGTGCTTTGAATACGAATGCGATTCCGTTGTTCCGTTATGCCGAAGTCCTGCTGAACTATGCCGAGGCAAAAGCTGAGTTGGGGACGCTGACGGATGCGGATTGGGCGAATACGGTCGGTGTGTTGCGTGCACGCGCCGGTATCACCGGCGGTCTTTCTGCCAAGCCAACCAAGGTGGATGCTTATTTCCAGCAAAACTATTTCCCGAATATTTCCGATCCGGTCATCCTCGAAGTGCGTCGTGAGCGCTCCATCGAATTGGCTCTGGAGGGGTTCCGCTTCACCGACCTGAAGCGTTGGAAACGCGGTGAGCTGATGACGATGCGTTGGACTGGTATATATGTTCCCGCCTTGAATGTCCAGATGGACCTCGACAAAGACGGTACGCCGGACGTGATCTTCTATAAGGGAGAGAAGCCGACCGGTCTGCCTGCTTCCTGTACGCCTGTTTCGGTAGGAGAGGGCACACAGCAGGGATTGACCGGGGCGGATTCGGGTAATCTGACTTGGTCGGACGATGATCCGCGTATCTGGTACGACGATGGTCGCCAGTATTACTACCCGATCCCTCAGTCGGCAATCATCAAAAATGGAAACCTGAAACAGAATCCTGGTTGGTAAATGTGTAATCGATAAATGATAAGGATATGAAAAAGACAATAAGTGTATTTGCTTTGGTCCTCCTGCTGGCAGCTTTGCTCCAGTCATGGGTCATGAAAGAATCCCATCCGGCCACAGGCGGGAGGAGCGAACTGAACGTGGCGACTTTCAACCTCCGTATGGATACGGAAAAAGATGGTGTGAATGCCTGGCCGAACCGCAAAGAGATGGTGAAAGGACTGATCCGCTTCCACGATTTCGATATCTTCGGGACACAGGAAGGGTTCAAGCACATGTTGGACGGGATTGCCGAGTTGGATGGGTATGCCTATATCGGTGCCGGGCGCGATGACGGCGAGGATGCGGGCGAACATTCCGCTATCTTCTATAAGACCAGTCGTTTCGATTTGTTGGACAAGGGGAATTTCTGGTTTTCCGAAACACCGGATGTTCCGGGCAAGGGCTGGGATGCTACTTGCTGCAACCGTATTTGCTCCTGGGGTAAGTTTCGCGATAAGGAGAGTGGCAAGGTGTTCTATTTTTTCAATTCCCATTACGACCATCAGGGGAAGGTGGCACGCCGGGAATCCTCCAAACTGCTGATCGCTCGTATCAAGCAGATTGCCGGAACGGATGCGACGGTCTTTGCGACGGGAGACTTCAATGCCGTTCCGACCGATGAACCGATGGTGACGCTGGCATCCGACGGTCTGTTGCTGGACTCGTATGACCTGAGCGAGCAGCCGCGTTATGGTACGGAAGGTACTTACAACAGCTTCAAGACGGATTCCGAGATGATGAACCGCATCGATTATATCTGGGTGACGAAGGGGACGAAGGTGAAAAAGTATGCTGTTCTCAACGATATGCAGTACGGTCGTTTCCCGTCGGATCATTTTCCCGTGATGATACAAGTCACGTTTTAAAGTTTATTTGAATGACAGGTACGGTGTGAGCCGTTTCTTGTCCGTATCTGTAAATTCTTCTATCAGTTGCAGGTTCTCCCATCCGGAGAGCCTGCTTTTTTGTTTCCGGAGCTGTTCGATCGCTTTTGCCTGTCGGTAGTCGAGGTAAGGGTGTTTACGGAGAGCGGCGGCGGGTAAGGCGTTGACCTCTAACCGGCGTACATGGAGCGTGTCGGCAATGAACCAGGGGGCGAGGGCTTGGTAGCGTTCTTCATCGATCCCATACACTTCCGCCAACTGGCTGACATCGTAGAAGCCCCCTAAGAGTTCTCTGTATTTCATGATCCGCCGAGCGAAGGTGCTGCCGATGCCAGGGACTTTTTTCAGGATCGTGGTGTCGGCGGTGTTGAGTTCGACGAGGGTTCCCGGCGCGTACTTTTCCGTTCGAGTGTATAGGGTATATCCTTTCCTCTTCTTGCCTGTAGGGTAGGAGTTGTTACCTGTAAGGGTAGGACTTTTATCTTTAAGGGTATTCTTGGTTTTATTCGGATGAGGTCCGGATTCTTTCCGGATGAAATTTTTTCCCCCTTCGGATGTATTTTTTCCGGTGATGATCCGTCTTTCGCCCGGTGCTTGTCGGTTTTCCGTTCGATGGGCATCTGTCTGCGCTTCGATAGGCATCCGTTTCGTGTCTGTCCAAAGCAATAAGATCCAGGAAATAGTGATGAGGCAAAGGAGTAAAGCCAGTGCTCTCCGTTCGCCTTTGGAGAAGTAGAGAAGGTCGCGCCAGTTCATGGTAAGAAAGTATTTTTTCGAATGGTTTTGGTCTCCATAAGACAGTTATTATTAAATGAATACTATTTTACAAAGGTATAAGTTCCCTGCCGATATGCAAGGAACTTACGGGTTTATTTTAAAATAGTTTCTTTAGCTGGTCAAGCAGGCCGAGTTCGTTTAGGAATACGATGCCGATGGCGATCGGGGAAACGTATTTCATGAAGAAGACATAAATGGAGAAGAGACGGAACTTGATCGTCCCTTCGTTGGTCAGCTCGGCTTTCAGGATTTTCTTGTCGACACGTGTTCCGACGAAGATGCAGGTCAGCATTCCTCCTAACGGCAGCATGATCTTGGCCGTCAGGTAGTCCAGTGCATCGAAAAAGATCAGTCCACCTATCGTGAACTCTTTTAATAATCCGAACGAGAGTGAACTGAGAATGCCTAAGATGAATACACCGATCGAAACGAGCCAAGCCGCTCTTTTCCTTGTTATACGGAACTCTTCATGGATATAGGCGGTCACCACTTCATGCAAGGAAATGGTAGAAGTCAGTGCCGCCATCGCCAGCAAGATATAGAAAATAAGCGACCACAAGCTGCTGAACGGTAACTGCTCGAATACATTGGGCAAAGTGATGAATACCAGTTGGGCGCCTGCCGATGGGGCAATCCCGAAGCTGAAGACTGCCGGGAAGATCATGATCCCTGCCAGGACTGCCACAAAAGTATTGATGATCGTCACCTGCCAAGCTGTTGCCAACATGTTGGTGTCTTTCCCGAAATAAGAAGAGTAGGTGATAAGGCAACCCATGCCGAGACTCAGCGAAAAGAACGCCTGCCCGACGGCACTCAGTACAACGGATGAAGTCAGCTTGCTGAAATCCGGTTTGAACAGGTACACCAGTCCCGCTTCTGCATTTGGCAGCGTGACGGAGCGTACACACATCACGACCAGGATAAAGAACAGGAGTGGCATCATGATCTTGGAGGCCCGTTCGATACCTTTTTCCACACCTGAGGCAATCACGAAATGCGTCAGTCCGATAAAGACTGCTGTCCAGAAGATCGGCCGGAGTGCATTGGAAGAGAAGTTGTCGAAGCCGGCGGTAAAGTCCACACCCGGCGTACTGTAGAGGCTACCGTTTACTGTCTGCCAGACGTATTCGAGTGTCCAGCCGGAAACGACCGCATAGAAGCCCAGGATCAGGAAAGCGGCCAGGATGCCGTTGTATCCGATCCAGCACCATTTCGTCCCGGGGGCCATTTTCTTGAACGAACCGACCGTATTGCTGCGGGAGTAGCGGCCGATAAAGAATTCGGTTACCATTACCGGAATTCCTAAGAATATCATGAAGAGAATATAGATAAGCAAGAATGCGGCACCGCCGTTCGTCCCTAACATATAAGGAAAACGCCAGATACTTCCCAGTCCTACGGCGCATCCTACGGTAGCTAGGATAACTCCGAGTTTACTACCGAATGTGACTCTGTTGTCCACCATGTTTGAATGAATAATTAAGAATTAAAAATTAAGAAATAATTGCCCTCTTTTCACTTTTAACTTTCCCCTTTCAACTGTTGAACCGTTCCGTCTTTGATATGGATCACGCGGTCTGTATCGGTTGCCAGTTGCTCGTCGTGTGTGACGATGACGAATGTCTGGTGCATCTGGTTGCGCAAGTCGAAGAAGAGCTTGTGCAGCTCTTCCTTGTTCTTGGTATCCAGGCTTCCTGATGGTTCGTCTGCGAGGATTACGGACGGGTTGTTGATGAGGGCGCGGGCAACGGCTACGCGCTGTTTCTCTCCGCCTGACAGTTCGTTCGGTTTGTGGGACATCCGATCGGTCAGGTTCATGAAGTCGAGAATCTCCTTCGCCCTTTTCTCGGCTACAAAACCTCGTTTATCCGACAAATAGAAGTAGATGAAGAGCAATTTGCAAAACTA